>UMCS01021281.1_pt1 | contig 13911 bp, 10 predicted proteins | sample 1964281 | NCBI WGS metagenome assembly UMCS01 (sample SAMEA4835973, study PRJEB28245) | human gut metagenome | biome: gut microbiome; material: fecal sample | place: Denmark | collected 2008
ACAAAACTAACAGCACTCTTTGTCGGAGAAGTTTTATTCCTGAATATCCTCTTCTGCTTGAGAATCCTCCCGGGGAGAATCTTTTCTATAAGACAAAGGAGCAACTCCATAAAAAGACTTGAAACAACGGCTGAAATAACGTGGAGAAGTAAAGCCCAGCCGATACGAGATTTCTGAAATATTATATTGTGGTTCTTCCTGCAGCAATCTTAAAGCTTCTTCTAATTTCAGCTTCATTGTAAACTCATTCGGAGTTAACCCCATAACTTCTTTCAGGCGAAGGAACATTTTGCTCCGCCCCATATTCAATTCGGAAGCCAACATATTCATATCAAAGTCCGGATTGTCAAAATTACGTTTTATTACTTCTGATGCCGTATCCAGCAGTTTCTGATCTGCAGCCGTAAAGCCACCTGCCTCCTGGGGGATCATAGCTTCTGTCCTACTCAGTTTCTTCAGCAGCAATCGTCTGTTTCTTAGCAGATTATTACAACGTGCCAAGAGTAATTTCACATTAAAGGGTTTTGTGATATAATCATCTGCTCCAAACATATATCCTTCTATCGTATAATCTATTGAAGATTGTGCTGTAAGCAATACAACAGGGATATAGGCCAATTCCAGAGAATTCTTAATTTTATAGCACATTTCCTTACCAGACATCACCGGCATCATAACGTCACTCACTACCAGATCCGGCTGCAACTGTTGAGCCAGTTCAAAACCCATTTGTCCGTTTGACGCTTTATATACAATATAGCTTGATGAAAAAATACCTTCCAACATATCCAATACTCCTTCATCATCTTCTACCAACAATACACGAGGTTTTCCGGATTCTTCTTTCTCCTGCCCTGCATCCATCTCACTCTCTTCAGACTCTTCTTCCGGTAATGGTTCCACCTCATCGTAGACAATAGCTTCCCAATCCAATGCAGGTACCGTTACTTTCTCATGTTCCAACTCTTCCTTAGTAAAATGGTTGTTGCCCAGAAGCAGTTGTATTTTAAAGCTACTTCCTTCTTCCAATACACTTTCTACGGCAATATCACCTCTGTGAGCCTCAATTATTCCTTTAGTAAGAGCCAGCCCGATGCCACTTCCAGCAATCCCCCTCTGTTGCTTTTCATTCCCTTGATAAAAACGTTCAAAAATTCTGGATAAATCATCCTGGGGAATTCCACATCCGGTATCTGATACAGTTATTTCCATTATCTGCTGCTGCTTCCTGACTGATACCTTAACACTTTTCCCATCAGATGTATATTTAAAAGCATTCGATAACAGATTAAACACTGCTTTCTGCATCTGCACAGGATCAAACCAGACTTCCATCTTCTCATTGGGATGTTCAAACGTATATACTATATTTCTTTTCCGGGCAAGTTCCCAAAATGAACGGTAAACATCTTCCAGAAATGGTACTATATCAACACACTCTACCTTCAATTTCATGAATCCCTGCTCCTGTTTTCTGAAATCCAATAGTTCTGTAATCAAAAAACGTAAATTCATTGCATTCTTATGAATACTATGTAATCTGCGATAAACAGAAAGTGAAAGCTTTTCTGATTGCAACAACATCTCTATCTGCCCAACGATCAAAGTTAACGGAGTACGGAATTCATGGGATATATTAGTAAAGAAACGAAGTTTCATTTTATTCACTTCTTCTATTCGTTCCTTTTCATCCTTTTCTTTGGCTAATGAAAGAGCCAGTGCCTTACGGGCATTTCGTACCCTTAGGAAAACATATATAATTCCTGCTACTATCAGAAAATACACCAGATAGGCCCAAAAACTACGATACCAGGGATAATGTATCACAATGTTAAGTGCTATTTCCTCTCCCATATCCTCACCCAATCTGTTTTTTGCCTCACGTACTTTTAATACGTAATTCCCCGGAGCAAGATTCGTATAAATCAGTCGTAATTGGTTTGTTGATATCCAATCTTTATCAAAACCTTCTAATTTATACTGATACCAGATACTTTTTTCTAATTCGATATAGTTGGAGCTGGAAAAGTCCACCATCAGATTATTCTGCCAAGACGATAAATCGATATACTGTATAAATGGCAATGATTCCTCCAATACATGTTGGGTATCTCCCGGACACACCTTGACATTATTGACAAAAAGACTCACAAAATAAAGTTCAGAAGTGTCACTCTCATCATTTATATATAAATCTTTCTCACGAAACGAGATCACACCATCTACCCCACCGATATAAACCATGTCATCATCCGCTACACAAATTCCACCTCCATCTGCAACTGCAGAAATCATACCTTTTATAGCTCCCAACTCAACCGAATACATCGAATGGCTAAAAGGTGAATAAATAGAGATTCCTTTATCATTAGTTATCAGTATATTATTTAGAGGAGATTCGGCCAGATTATAACAGAAATTACTTAACAAACTATTTTGTTCAGCTGTGTAATGTTCCCACTTCCCTGTATCATAGTTATATGAAAACACTCCATTACCTATGGTCGAAACGTAAACAGTTCCATCCTTAGCTTCCATTATCTTAGTAATCCGTACCTTACGGTTTTCTAATGTGTCAAAGTGCACAGATTCGATCTTGCCCCAATCACTTAATGATAATTTATACAGGTCCAAATCGGCAGCCAGCCAAACATATCCCCGGGAATCAATTTCAAATGTCTGAAAAATATCTTTATTGCTGATTAAGTGGAATTCCCCTTTATCCGGATGCATACGCCAGAAGCCATTTCGGGCTGTCACATACAACCAGCCATCTTTAAATAGAGAATAATAAATAATATGGTCAGGACCTTTTCCGGTACGTTTATAGTCATCCAAATAATTATGAAAAAGATTAGTTGCTCTATCATAGAGGCTAAGTCCTCCCGTATATGTACCTATATATATTTGGTCACGGCTTTCATCATAAGTAATAGTCTTCACATTATCATGCAAAATTGAATTCTTACCACTCTCAGTAGTATAATAGGTAAAAGTATTCGTTTTCCGGTTGAACCGATTTACACCTCCTCCATCCGTACATATCCAAAGGTCACGCCTCTTATCTTCTATTATTTGCCCTATAATCGGATAATTCAAACAATTATTGTTTGCCTCGGCATAGACGTAATACTTAAATAAATCCTTTTTCAGATTGAAATAATTCACACCTCCATAATAAGTGCCAACCCAGATAGTACCTTGCCTGTCCTTATAAAGAGAAAATACAGATTCATGTGATAACGAACCCGGATGAAAATTCGGACGATATACACAATAAGTATCCGTACTGGGTCTATACATTTGCAATCCATCAAAAGTACCGAACCAGACATTATTTTGGTCATCCTCCACAAAACTACGTATCTGTTCACTTACTACACGATCGGAAGCAGATATTTCTTTTTTCAGAATTCCATCACGCCCTATCTTATATAAGCCTCTCATGCGGGAAGCAATCCACAATTCATTTCTGCTACTTACAAATAATTTAAAAATCTCGATTTCCGGTAACAGGCACTTTACGGTTTCTCCTTCCAATACATATAATCCTTTGGCTGTTCCAATCCATGTTTTATCCCCACTTTTAGCCATACACCAAATTGTTGGAGTATTCAACTTCTGATAAAAAGACAGGGAGTCAGCCTCAGCATTATATCTAAACAAGGAATCACCGGCAGCACACCAGACTTCATTATCAAAAACAGCAATGGAACTTATGCCTGTAGGATATATTTCTTTAAAACGTTCTTTTCTAATATCATATTTAATTAGCGCTCCATCCGTCTTCAGAAAAACATCCCCGTAAAAGTCACCTACGATTTGATCGACTACTCCATTAATGAACTTCTTCTTCCGAAGTTGATTATCTATGATTTCATAAGATTTATATGTAGAGAGCCGTTCGCCATCATAGATATTAACCCCCTCATTTGTCCCAAACCACATACGCCCCAAAGTATCCTGGTAGATGGCCAGAACCGAAAGATTTGAAAGTCCATCTTTCATATCCAGTTTCTTGAAATACTGTCCATACAAGTTAATGCAAAATAATAATAAGACAGGTGTTACATAGTATTTGGTTCTTTTCATATAAATTATTAATTTCTTAAAAGCAAAACTATAGAAATTATTCAAATAAGGCAAATAAACTTTTAAAATTATAGTTTTCTCGATTTTAATAGTTTCAAGCTATGCCAATAACGTCCATTTTTGTAGCACAAATTGTGTAATCATCTAAAAATGAAATGTATCAAAGAGAGCTACTCTGAAATTTTCTATACCTTTGCACTAATCCTAAAATCAAAATACAGAAAGCCATGAAAGGAATTTTCTTATCAATACTATTGTTTTTATCAACGTTAAGCATACAAGGTGCTGAGTCAAATAAAGAATACACATTATGGTACAATCGCCCGGCATACAATCGTGGGGGAAACTTTAGCCAAATCGCAGCAAGAGGATTTCCTTATGATGAAGATTGGGAGAAATGGTCACTTCCCATTGGGAATGGTGCTATGGGAGTCTGCATCTTCGGACGAACTGATGTAGAACGTATCCAATTAGCAGAGAAAACAATGGGTAACAAGGGTGCCTATGGTATGGGAGGATTCACTAACTTCGCAGAAATCTACCTGGATATTCATCATAACTATGCACAAGATTACAAGCGCGCACTACGCTTAAATGATGCAATTTCCACTGTAAACTACAAACATGAGGAAATAGAATATGACAGAGAATACTTTGCCAGCTATCCTGCCAATATAATTGCTGTAAAATTAAAAGCCAGTCAACCGGGTAAGGTGTCATTTACACTTCGCCCGGTCTTACCGTACCTGCATTCGTTTAATGATGAACAAACCGGACGTAGCGGACAAGCACATGCCGAAAAAGATCTCATAACATTGAAAGGAGAAATCCAATACTTCCATTTACCTTACGAAGGGCAAATAAAAGTAGTGAATTATGGGGGAACACTCTCCTGTTCAAACAAGGGTGAGAACAACAGCACTATAGATATAAGCAAAGCCGACAGCGTAATACTATACATATCCGCTGCTACTTCTTACCAACTAAAAGACAGTGTCTTTCTTTTACCAAATGCAGAAAAATTCAAAGGTAATACCCATCCGCATAAACAAGTTTCTGAATGTATAGGGAGAGCTGTAGAGAAGGGGTATGAAGTCCTGCGCAAAGAACACATTGCTGACTATCAACAACTTTTCAATAGAGTTAATTTCCAATTGACAGAAGATATCCCCTCTATCCCTACTGACAAGTTACTATACCAGTACCGCAACGGAAAACGCGATGCATACTTGGAAGAACTCTTTTTCCAATATGGACGCTATTTGTTGATAGCTTCTTCACGCCAAGGCTCTCTTCCCCCCAACTTGCAAGGTGCCTGGAACCAATATGAGTTCGCTCCCTGGTCCGGAGGATACTGGCACAATGTAAATGTACAAATGAACTATTGGCCGGTATTCAATACAAATCTGACTGAACTCTTTATCCCATATGCTGACTATAATGAAGCATTCCGCAAAGCTGCAACTCAAAAAGCTGTTGATTATATCACTCAGAACAATCCGGAGGCACTAAACCCGATAGCCGAAGAAAATGGCTGGACAATCGGTACCGGAGCTACGGCATTTGCCATAGAAGGTCCTGGAGGACATTCTGGCCCGGGAACAGGAGGTTTCACAACCAAACTGTTCTGGGATTACTATGATTTCACCCGTGATAAACAACTACTGAAAGATCATGTCTATCCGGCACTTATGGGCATGGCCAAATTCCTGTCCAAAACATTGAAACCCCAACCTGACGGAACATTACTGGTAGATCCGTCTTTTTCACCGGAACAGGTTCACCAGCAGGTTTATTATCGATCTAAAGGATGCATATTCGACCAAAGTATGATTCTGGAGACATATCGTGACTTATTGCATGCTGCCGAGATTCTGAAAGATAAAGATCCGTTCCTGAAAACGGTAAAAGAACAAATCGGGAAATTAGATGCTATATTGATTGGTGAATCCGGCCAAATAAAAGAATTCCGTGAGGAAAATAAATATGGAGAAATCGGACAATACCAGCACCGGCATATATCCCAGCTATGTGCTATGTACCCCGGAACTATTATTAATGCCGACACCCCGGAATGGTTAGAAGCCGCCAAAGTAACTCTGAAAGAGCGAGGCGACAAATCAACAGGATGGGCTATGGCTCACAGGCAAAACCTATGGGCACGAGCAAAGAATGGCAATCGTGCCTATAAATTATACCAAGACATCCTGACTTACGGAACTTTAGAAAACTTATGGGGTTCTCATCCTCCTTTTCAAATAGATGCCAATTTCGGAGCAACTGCCGGAATAGCAGAAATGCTATTACAAAGCCATGAGGGATATATTGAACCCTTACCTGCCATCCCGGATAATTGGGATAAAGGAAGCTTCAGCGGACTAATGGCACGTGGAAACTTTCAAGTCTCAGCCACATGGGAGAACGGTGCAATCCAGAGTATCCGGATTCTATCTAATAAAGGAGAGCTTTGCCGGATAAAATACTGCAAAGCAGCAAGTGCACAAGTGACCGACAAGTATAACAAACCAATTAAAATCAAACTTTCCGGTAATGATATCTTTGAATTCAATACCCGAAAAGGAGAAATATATGAAATCATTTTCTAACACTTCAATCATTTATCATTAACAGTATTATGAAAAAACTACATTTAATCGCTTTTACTATCCTGTCTCTGTTTTCATTCCCGATGCAGGCACAAAAACTTTTGCCTGCCGAACAAGAGATAGGGCTACAGTACGGTGCAGACCGTTTAGGAAAGCGATATGACGCAGCTATGCAAAAGTTCCGTGAAAACCGACTGGGAGCATTTATTCATTGGGGATTGTACGCCATTCCCGGAGGAGAATGGAACGGTCAGGTATATAACGGGGCTGCCGAATGGCTCAAGTCGTGGGCTAAAGTCCCCGCTGAAGAATGGCTACAACTTATGAAACAATGGAATCCACAGAACTTCGATGCAAAGAAGTGGGCTAAAATGGCGAAAGACATGGGAGTGAAATACGTCAAAATTACGACTAAACACCACGAAGGTTTCTGCCTATGGCCAAGTAAGTTTACAGAATACACCGTAACTAATACCCCATACAAAAAGGATATTCTGGGAGAATTAGTAAAAGCCTACAACGAAGTGGGTATCGATGTACATTTCTACTTTTCCGTTATGGACTGGAGTCACCCGGACTGGCGTTACAGTATCAAAAACCAAGAAGACGAGATCGCCTTTCAGCGCTTCCTGGCATTCACCGACAACCAGCTAAAAGAACTCGCCACCCGCTATCCCACTGTCAAAGATTTCTGGTTCGACGGAACCTGGGATGAAAGTATCAAGAAGAACGGTTGGTGGACCGCACATGCAGAACGTATGTTGAAAGAACTCATCCCTGGCGTTACAGTCAACAGCCGACTACGTGCCGATGATTACGGCAAAAGGCACTTTGACAGCAACGGACATCTTATGGGAGATTACGAATCAGCTTATGAACGTCGCCTCCCCGATCCTATAAAGGACCTGCAAGTGACCAAATGGGATTGGGAAGCGTGTATGACTCTTCCTGAAAACCAATGGGGCTATCACAAGGACTGGTCTTTGAGCTATGTAAAGAATCCAGTCGAAGTGCTGGAAAGAATCGTCCATGCTGTATCCATGGGTGGAAATATGGTAGTAAATTTCGGTCCACAAGCTGACGGAGATTTTCGTACCGAAGAAAAAGAGATTGCAAAAGCCATAGGTAAATGGATGCAGAAAAATGGGGAATGCATATACGCCTGTGATTATGCAGGTTGGGAAAAACAGGACTGGGGATATTATACACATAAAAAGAATAGCGTTTATATGATAGTATTCAATCGTCCTTATTCCAAGCAACTCACAGTAAAAGTTCCGAAAGAAACCCAAATTATCAATGCCGTATTGCTGAACGGAGAAAAAATGAAAGTTACAGAGACTGCCCGCAATGAATATAACGTGGGAGTACCTAAACAGGATTTCCAGGAGCCTTTCGTCATAAAACTGGAAATAAAATCCTCTAAAACATCTACTAATAAATATCAAGAAGCACTTACTTAAAAAAAGAAATATGAAGCGTTTAATTATTTATTCCATTTTGTCTATAGTAGCGATTTACTCATATGGACAAAACAGTTTCAACAAAACTGATATCAAATCTATCATGAAAAGTGTTGCTGATTGGCAAATAGCCAATCCGGCAAAGGGGAATGAACACGATGATCTGAACTGGACATATGCCGCATTGTACATGGGCATGATAGATTGGGCCGAGTTAACCGAAAAAGAAGACAAAGACAGTTCCTACTATGAATGGTTGATGAAAATAGGCCGCCGTAACGCCTGGCAGGTAGGAAAATACATGTATCATGCAGATCATATAGCTGTGGGACAGGTATTCCTGGATATGTACCAGAAATATCACGACCGGAATATGTGGCTTCCTACACTGGCACGTACAGAATTTGTGATCAATCATCCGTCAGCCAGTACACTGGAACTGGATTACAGGAATATGGCAAGCCTGGAACGTTGGTCATGGTGCGATGCTTTATTCATGGCACCTCCTGTCTATGCTAAAATGTATATGCTGACCGATGATTGGAAGTACATCGAATTCATGAACCGGGAATATAAAGCTACCTACGACTATTTGTTTGATAAAGAAGAAAAATTATTCTACAGAGACCACCGTTATTTCAATCAAAAAGAAGCTAACGGCACAAAAGTATTCTGGGGTCGTGGAAACGGTTGGGTACTGGGAGGTCTTTGCGAAATCTTACAGACTTTACCTCGAAATAATATGCACCGCCAGTTCTATCAGGATTTATTTATTACCTTGTCCGACCGTATCATCCAGTTACAAGGAAAAGATGGATATTGGCATGCCAGTTTACTGGACCCGGACTCATATCCTTCACCCGAAACAAGTGCCACCGGCTTTATCGTATATGCCTTAGCTTATGGTGTAAATGAAGGATTATTAGATAAAGCAACCTTTATGCCTGCCATAGAAAAAGGATGGAAAGCCTTGGTAAAAGCTGTAGAAAAGAATGGAAAGCTGGGTTATGTACAGCCCATCGGTGCCGATCCAAAGAAAGTGACCCGCGAAATGACCGAGGTTTATGGTGTAGGCGCATTCCTGTTAGCAGGCAACCAAATCTACAAAATGGCCAAGTAAAATAGAGAATGATCATAACATAAAAATAGTAACTTGAAAAACAATATGAAAAATAAAATCCACCTTATAATTTTACTTTTTATAAGCAGTATTATATCGGTAAAAGCAAGCGTAGCCACAAATAGCAATCTTCCGGACAACGAGGATGAATTTGAAGTACTGATGCAGAAAATCAGGCTCGACTTTGCTAAAAATCCCTCTATTGATGAAGCCTTAAAGAAATACAACGAAACTGACGGTTCATTCACAGATGTAGATTATAGTAGTATTCAGCGTACAAAATGGCCTCCTCTGGAACACGTCGACCGTCTGTACGATTTTGCCTTTGCTTATACAAATTCTAAAAATAAATATTATAAGGATGAAAGCCTCTTCACTAAAATAGAGAAAGGCTTGGAATACTGGCATGAACGTAATCCCTGGTGTCATAACTGGTGGTATAACCAAATAGCAGAACCTCAACGTTTGGGAGTACTACTCATACAACTGCGTATAGGTGAAAAGCACCTGAATACGGAATTGGAAAACAAAATATTGGAAAGAATCAAAACTGACGGAGGCGATCCTGCCAAGTGGACTGGCGCCAATCGTACGGACATTGCCCTGCACTGGATATATCGTGCATGCCTTTCCAAAAATGAAACTGACCTGAAAGTGGCACTCGAGAATGTCTACAATCCTATTGTATATACTACAAAAGAAGGATTTCAACACGACAACAGCTATTTTCAACATGGCAGACAACTTTATATTGGCGGATATGGAGATGAAATCCTGAAAGGGGTTACCCAAATAGCGATGTATACCAAAGGTACCCAGTATGCAATTCCACAAGACAAGTTAGCATTGCTCAGCAAATTCATGCGCGAAACCTATTATGCTACCATACGGGGGCAATATATGCTATTCGATGTACTCGGGAGAGGTGTAAGCCGCCCCGGCGTCACAAAGAAGATACATACAGCTTTATTCGCCAAACGTATGATTGAATTAGATCCGGATCATGCCAATGAATTTAAGGATATTATCGCCCGTCTGGATGGAAAGCAACCGGCCAACCATGCACTCACGTCTAAGCATACTCACTACTTCAGGGGAGATTATACTCTCCATATACGTCCCACATACGCTTTCGACGTTCGCATGGCATCTACCCGCACTGCACGTTGCGAATATGGAAACGGAGAAAACCTGAAGACTTACTTTATGTCCGACGGATGTACCAACATTGTAGTCGACGGAGATGAATATGCCGAAATCTTTCCTGCCTGGAACTGGGCACGCATTCCCGGTACAACGGCTCCACAACTTGATGAAATTCCCATGGCAGCCAGTGACTGGCAAACTCCCGGAACTTCGACTTTTGCCGGAGGTGTATCAGACAGTTTATACGGAGCATCTGTTTATTCATATACAGATTCCTATGCTGAAATCAATACAAGCGCACACAAAGCATGGTTCTTTTTCGACAATGAAGTCGTATGCCTGGGTGCGGGGATACATTCCACATCACAACATCCCGTATTTACAACAATCAATCAATGCCTGTCTTCTACAGAGAATCCCATAATCTGCCAGAAAGGAAAGCTCTCTGATATCCAAGATGGTACTACCGAGTACACCTCTCCCGAATGGATTCTACACAACAAGATAGGATACATATTGCCAAAGGGGCAACAAGTCTTTGTAGCCAATCAACAACAAGAAGGGAACTGGTACGATATTAACCATACCACTTCCAAAGATATCATCCGAAAAAAGATATTCACACTTGGAGTTAATCATGGTATTACACCTGAACAGGCCACTTATGCTTATATCGTTGTACCTGGTATCCGGACAGCTGAAAACATGAAGAGTTACCTGCAAAAAAATAATATTGAGATTCTGGCTAATACAGAAAATGTGCAGGTAGTCAGAAATAAGAAAACAGACATCTGGCAGATGATTTTTTATAATGCAGGAGAGTTTACCCACAAAGACATGACAGTAAAGGTAGACAAAGGCTGTGCTCTAATCATCAAAAAGATTGATAAAGATAAAATAAAACTTCATATTGCTGATCCTGCACAGACACAGTCCAACATAACTGTAAAGATTGATGCTCCCAAACGATCAGGAACTATTAATTGCGACTTCAGCAATAGCGATATATATGCCGGAAGAACCCAAACTTTCGATATCCGGCTTAAATAATCAGACCTTATAAAAGTTAACTGACACAATCCCTCAAAAAGAAGTCTCGACCCTGATTGAATCTTTCATCAGGTCGATACTTCTCTATTTCACTTCGTAAACCGGATACAAAAAGGCAGTAACTTCACAGCTACTGCCCTGTTTTTGAAAGAGGAGTTTCCCTTTCTATTAATTACCAAAAAGAATTCAAATTATTTAAGGCGATACAATAACCAAGAACTTTGGAAATCCTTACGGTTTGAGTATTTAGCCTTGAAAGCATCACGTGCATCGGCAGCAGAAGCTCTATCATTAAAAGTACTAACAATTACACGATACATAGCTGCATCTGAATTAAAAGCAACAACAGCATTGTAACCTTCCTTATCCAAGAAGTTTTTCAGGTTTTCAGCATTAGCTTTCACACCAAAACTACCACAAACCACACTGTAATCTTTCAAACCACCTACGCCAGATACTACTTCTACTTTTTCCTGACGTACACCTGTAGTTGCAACCGGAGTGCTTTCCACTACTCTTGCTTCTACCGGAGCAGTAACTGTCGGAGCTACTTCCACTGGTTCAGCAGTCTGAGGTTCTGCCAGTTCCTGTTGTTTTGCCTTTTCATATGCTTTTTTATAAGCGCTTTCACTTGATTTGCAAGAAGAGAATGCCAATGCAATACACAATCCCATTCCTAAAATTGCTAATTTTTTCATAATCATATCATTTTTGTTAATAAATTCTATATCAATATCTTAACTATATTCAATATTTACGGAATATAGATCGTACTCCTTCATGCTCCAAACGGAGGGATGAGGAACTGAGTTCCTCTATCGTGAAGGTCCGTTCTCCATTTTCCCACCCCATATAGAATGCATAACTTTCGTACTCTACACTTTCAGGCAGCAAAATAATAGAAATTTTATCTCCTTTCAAAGAATAATTCCCAAAAAACGTTTGATAACTACCATTTTTCAATAAACAAATGGCAGAAAAACTGCCTTTCTGAAAATTATAGAAGATACTATCTTGCCGTTTTATGGAACCATCAGCATATTGATACTGCCTTAACTGCCATTTATTATCTAAATCGCCGTCAACATTACTACAAGCTGCCAGTACAAGCATTACCAACCCGATAATCAGAAATATCTTTCTTTTTCGTATCTTCATGTAGCTAATATTCCGAATAATAGGACAAATGTACGCGGAACAATCAATCTGAACGTTACTCTTATAGTTAAATTAAACTAATCGCACTTTTTTTCCTACGATAGAAACCAGTCCGAACCGTGTCAACCCCGCACCAAGTACATACCAAGTCCGTACCATCTCCGTGTCTATAGAACCGAATTTGCTACAGAGTTGGTACGGACTTGACACGGAGTTGGTCCCTTTCGAAACTGGATAAGAAAAAATAAATGAAAAAAATATATTCAAAAAAAGAAGCTACGTGAACAACTATTCAAAGAAAAATGTTAGTTTTGTAGTATTAACCTCTTTAAAATTGAAAGGAGAACATTATGAAAGGATTAAATGTACTTGTAGCTTTTCTGGGCGGTGCAGCAGTAGGCGCAGCCGTCGGTATTTTATTTGCTCCCGAAAAAGGAGAAGACACTCGTCACAAAATTGCAGAAATCCTCCGTAAAAAGGGAATTCGCCTGAACCGTAGCGAAATGGAAAATCTGGTAGACGAGATTGCAGCAGAAATTAAAGGCGAAGCAGCCGAATAAAACAAAATCTACAAAAAAACAGAGCCACTATGATGTTTGCAGACGATAGAAGTATTGACAACCTCCAGCAGTTATTCATTGAGTTTAAGAAATATCTGAACCTACAAAAAGAATATACTAAACTGGAAATAACTGAGAAACTCTCAATCCTGCTTTCTGCCCTGATATTATTATCAGTGGTTATTATTTTAGGCATGGTGGCACTGTTTTATTTGTCGTTTGCGCTGGCTTATATTTTAGATCCACTCGTAGGCGGACTCATGGTAAGCTTCAGCATCATCGCCTGTTTCCATCTTCTACTGGTTTTATTAGTAATTACCTTCCGCAAAAAACTCATCATCAACCCGATGGTGAATTTTATTGCCGGATTGTTTTTTGATAATGATAATGAAAAATGATACCATCATGAATAATATGCCTGATACTTCTTCCATGACTCTGGAAAGTATTGCATTACAGAAAAAAGAATTACGGAAGAAAATACATGCACAGAAAGAAATCATGACGGATACGGCAAGAGAATTATTTGCTCCGCTTGCACCCGCCGCTGATAAAGGTAATGCTATCATGCGTGCCTTTAATACAGGCATGGCTGTTTTCGACGGATTGATGCTAGGAGTAAAACTAATGAGAAAAGCCAGGAGGATGTTCTCTGCCAAAAGATAAACAGATATTAAAACAAAAAGGAGATGTGTCAAAACTAAGGCACATCTCCT
>UMCS01002691.1_pt1 | contig 13760 bp, 10 predicted proteins | sample 1964281 | NCBI WGS metagenome assembly UMCS01 (sample SAMEA4835973, study PRJEB28245) | human gut metagenome | biome: gut microbiome; material: fecal sample | place: Denmark | collected 2008
GTCTGGAGGAATCCGAACCGGTACTGATTGAAGTACCAACCGAGCTTGCCGATTATCTGATGTATACTTTAAGTTCTTCCATCAGCTTAAAGGGACATTATGATACTATGGTAAAGGCTTATAATGGCATCATTATCTACACCAGGGAGCGCAGCCGTATCCTTTCCTACCTCCAGACTCTGTTATCCACAAATTGATGATAATTATCCAAATAGTGTGGATAATTCTGCTACGATAACAGAATAATAATGGATTTATCCACAAATTATCAGAATATAACTCGTCCTGACGTTAATGTCCAAGATAACGTAAAACGACAATATTTAAATTTAAATATTGTCGTTTCTTTTTATTCTTGTCTTTTTCAGTTGTTCTATTGCAATTTTCGAGACTATTTTCTTCTTCTGCGTCGTCTCCTCTTGCTGCGATAGTTTCTTTTTATGGTTTTATAACGTTTATCTGGTCTGCTCTTTGAGAAATATTTGTGTCTGATAATATAGAAATTATCCGCAAATCTCCAAATCAGAAATGCTATGACCACAAGAGCTGCGACACCGAGAATTCCCAATAACACTTTCCAGATATTTATCTGGAACTTATGCTTCGTGGTGGTTCTGGTTCCTGCTTCCGTAGAAATCTCTTCTGATTTTACATTATCAAAGGAGAATGTATCTGCTTTTACTCCGGTGGAAATGATATCCGCACTGCCTACATCATGTCCTGCAAATGTATATTTGATATTTGCCAACACATCATCCGAAGTATTATCATAGCTTACTGCTGGCGTAGCTTCGCTGAATTCTGCACTCTTTGGCAGAACAATATTTCCCGCCGGGTCTATCTTTACAAAGGAGGAATTGGTATTGAGCATTCCCGTATCCATTTCTCCATTTTCAAGCCTTGTCTCATTCTGAGCTACATTATATAGCGAAAAGTTCTCAAAATAATAATTATACAATGCAATACTATCTGTCCACTGCGCCGGCGACTGGGCATTCATAATGACACAGATAAGTGTCATATCGTCCTTTTCTGCATAGGTAACCAGCGTACTGTTTGCCGCTGTGGTGTATCCGGTCTTGCCACCAACACAATATTCATAGAGATACTGTCCTCTGGTTTTAAAGGCATGAATCATCTCATTGTGATTCTGCAGATAGGTGATTTCATCATGCTTGTTGGTTGGTGGAATCTGATAGGTCTTAGTTGATGTAATCACACGGAAAGTCTCATTCTGGTAAGCCGCCTTTGCAATCAGTGCCATATCATAACAGCAGGTGTAGTGAAGGGTTGCATCCTCTCCCTCAGATAGTCCGTGTGGATTGTTAAAATGTGTATTCACACAACCTAACTCTGCCGCTTTGTCATTCATCATCTGAACGAAATTCTCAACGGTTCCGCCTACATGCTCCGCTACCGCATAGGCACATTCATTGGCAGACTCCAGCATGACTGCATAAAGGCATTCCTCCATGGTCATCTGCTCTCCCACATCCCTGGAGATTCCGGAACCATGGGTGTTATAAACCGCCTCTTTGGAAAATGTTACTGTCTCATCCAGCGAACAGTTTTCCAGTGCCAGAAGCGTGGTCATAATCTTCGTGATACTTGCCGGACAATGCTGCTCCGTGGAATTCTTATCATAAAGAACCGTTCCTGTGCTCTCTTCCATCACAATCGCATTGGGTGATTCGGTTTCCGGATCCTGGGGCCAGTACTCTGCCGCCTTTACCTTTTGTGTGTTTATACCCAATAAGCCGACAAAACAGCACACTGCCAGTCCGAAGCTTAATATTCTCTTTTTCTTTTTCATTTTCTGCTGCTCCTAAATCATTCTTACCTTTAAGTATATATCAATCCATTTCCATGGTGCAATACCTTTCCATTAATATTCACAATTCTCTTTCTTTTAAACCATAAATATGATAAATTGTTTTCGAAAGATATATATAAGTAGAAAGGATTTCATATTATGAGACTTCGCAATATCCCGGCGGCTGCGCCGGCTGTAGAAGCCAGTGACCTCTGTATCAAGGATGCCGCTTCCCATAAAGGACACTGGAATGAAATATTTGGAAATGACCACCCGATCCGCATTGAAATCGGCATGGGCAAGGGACGCTTTATCATGGACTTAGCTGCCCGGAATCCGGATATCAACTATCTTGGCATGGAACGTTACGAAAGCGTATTGTACCGCGGACTCCAGAAATTGGAAGAAAATCCACTGCCAAACTTACGCCTTCTGTGTGAAGATGCGGCACTTCTGCCGGACTTTTTCGAAAAAGGCGAGTTAGACCGCATTTATCTTAATTTCTCCGACCCATGGCCAAAGGACCGCCATGCCAAAAGAAGACTGACCTCCCGCCAGTTCTTAGAGCGCTATGACAAAGTCTTAAAAGGTGACGGACAGATTGAGTTTAAGACCGATAACGTAGGACTTTTTGACTTCTCCTTAGAAGAAATCGATGCTGCAGGCTGGAATCTGGACGCATTTACAAGGGATTTACACCATGATACTGCCATGAATGAAGGCAATATCATGACCGAATACGAAGAGAAATTCTCTTCCAGGGGAAATCCTATCTGCAAGCTGATTACTTCCAGAAATATTCCTTTATGACCTTTCCGATAGTGCCAGTGCACGGACACTGCCGGATGCATGACCCATGAGATGAACCATTTGCCTGAGCAGTCGGAGTTGGTTTATCAGTGAAATTTTTATAAATTTTTCTTTTTTTATTGTGGCTTATCTTCTGAGGGTTTATAATACATCGTAGCATAAATCATTAATACAATGTAAGGAGATGTATACCATGTACGAATTTACAGAAGATTGTATGATTCATATTCCACAAATAGATGAGGAACACCGCAAATTATTCCAGATAATAAATGATGCTCTTTCCCTTGTTAAAACAACCGAAGATATTTCCGGAATTGCCCAGAGCCTGCTTCTTCATCTGAAGGATTATGCGAATACACATTTCGCCCATGAAGAGGCTTATATGGAACAGATTCATGACCCGGAGCTTCCTCTTCAGAAAAAGGAACATGCTGAATTTGCTGAGAAAATCAATTCCTTTATTTTAGATAAGTCCTCAAAAGAGGCTGCCAGAGCATCTTTCGAAGAACTGCTTTCCTATCTGGTACGCTGGCTGTACCACCATATCTTAAGCAGTGATATGATGATTGGAAAAATGTCCGCAGTTGAAGGGACTTCCGAAGACCCATTTGCCTTTACGGACAAATACAAGACCGGCATTGACCTTGTGGATAAAGAGCACCGCCGTCTCTTTGAAATTATAAAAGAGACCAATGACCTGATTCAAAACGATCTGCTGCATGACAAATATGATGAAATTATGCGGCTTTTAGTGAAATTAAAGGATTATACACAATTTCATTTTGCTGATGAGGAAATGCTGATGGAAAAGATGCACTATCCGGAACTGGCTGCCCAGAAGCGTGCCCACACTGCTTTCGTTGAACGCCTGGTAGAAATTGACCTCTCAGAACTTGACGATATGGACAATAACCAGCAGACTTATCTTCTGGAACTGATTCAGTTTCTGCTGGGCTGGTTATCCAACCATATTATTGGTATGGATAAAAAAATTGCTGTCTATATGGACGAAATGAAAAAATAATAAACTGCAGAGCATACATCATAAAACCGACTTCCTGATATTAGATTTTATTCTAAGTCAGGGAGCCGGTTTTCTTATATAAAGTGTCTTTCTGTGACACGCTCTCCTTTTTCAAGATGAACGAAATTACAATCCCATTTTCCCGATAAAAGCTTTCTTATAATATTGCAGTCGGATGGCTCCACCGCCAGCTTCTTATTTAGAAGTTCTGCAGGTCTTTTCAGTCCATCTTTGGTTTTCTTTATATCATAGCTTTGCGTATCTATTAAAGTAATCTTCTCATAACCGCCATAGATTGTATCTAAGACTTCCATCCCCCGTTCTCTGCCATAAGCAGCAAGAATGGTGCGGCACTGGCCTCCAATGGACTCCTTGTCAATTGTCCACGCTCTTGTTGCATAAAGAGAATTCTTATCCACATGATTCTCCAAAAGCTGGTGGATACAGTCGTGGAAACGTGGCATTACAAGCTCTGTATTCCAGCTTACGATCCCTTCCGTGCCCCGCCCGCACAATCCATAGGTGAGCAGGATTATATCCACATCCTGGTGCCTGTCAATCTCCTGCTGCAGCAGATTTCTTAATACAAACGGGTTTCTATGCAATCCACGTTGCAGATATACAACAGGATATGTTATATTTAATTGTTTTCTGTACTTTTCAATTTCATCCTGCTGCATTGCACAGGCAATCAGAATTTTCTTTTCCAAATGATTTCCTCTATATTTATATATTTTTCTATATCCTTTTGCATATAATATCTAAAAAAGGGTATGCCCTCATGAAATTCAAATCAAACTGCTTTTCCAGAAAGGCTTTGCTTTTTTCCTACCGTAAGCCTGCCCTGCACACTAAATTTACTACAATTCAAAGGTCTTTTAAAGAAGTAAAAAATATACTGAACAAATAAACGATATCTTCATCATTCCTTATTTACATCTACAGAACCTGCCACTGACAGCTTCTTACGGATTTTTTATAACAAAAAAAAGCACCAACCCCATGGCTCCACGTCCACAAAATCGGTACTTTACATGCGCCACCAGGGGTTCGAACCCTGGACACCCTGATTAAGAGTCAGGTGCTCTGCCAGCTGAGCTAGTGGCGCATTGCTTAACGCAAGGACTATTATATAATAGAATTTATCGAATTGCAAGTAATTTTTTATTTTTTTTAAAAATTTTGTAAATTACATATTAGCAAATAATGCCGCAATTTCTTCCGGTGTCATCATGTGATTCGGGTCAGAATTTGCCTCGATAACAGGCTCTGCTGCCGGTTCTGACACAGGTTCCTCTTCCGTTATCGGCTCAGATTCTTCTGAAATAGCATCTTCTGTTACAACTGGTGCTTCTTCAGCTGCTGTATCAGCATTTGCAATCAAAGCAGCAATCTCTTCCGGTGTCATCATATGATTCGTGTCGGAATTCATTTCCATAACCGGTTCATCAATGGTATTTACCATTTCTTCTGTAAATGCAGGTTCTTCCGGTTCTTCATCTGCAAATCCAAGTGTATCATCAAAACCAACTGGTTCTTCTGGTTCCGGTTCATTGTTTTCTTCTGCAGATCCGGTTTCTTCTTCTTTTGTAGTTTCAGCTGCTTCGTCATTTCCGAATAAAGCATCTATATTTAATAAATCATCTTCTGCTAAATCCGGCATATCCTCTGCAGTTGTCTCCGGTTCTGTTGCCGGTTCTTCCGGCATCACTTCATTGATTGGTGCTTCCGGTTCTTCCGGCATCACTTCGTTGATTGGTGCTTCCGGTTCTTCCGGCGTTACTTCCTCAACTGGTGCGGCTGATGATGGCTGTACCGGTGCTGCTGTATAAGCAACAGCTGGCGCACCATTTATTTTTCCAACTTCAGCTAATATGGTATTGTGGATGGATAATTCCATTTCTTTCACGGAAGCTGCCATTTCCTGCTGTTTTAGCAGAAGGTCTTTATTGGCATTCTCAACTATGATACGCTGCTGCTCTAACACGTTCTTCGCAAGATTATCCAGACGGTCGGAAAGATTAAATATCTGCTCTAATAATTTGTCGTTGGAATTCATCAATGCATCGGAATTTTCTTTGTTACGGCTTATGGTAACTTTGGCAATGGATTTCTGTGCATCTATGATGTCCTTTGTCGGTGAACCGGCTGCCTCTTCGATACGATCAAGCTGATCCGCAATATCTTCAAAGGATTTGCGGGTTACAAGATAAGAAGCTTTTTCTGACTTAAACAGATTATCATACTGTTCGTACTGGTCAATCTCTTTCTTATAATTTTTCTGGATTGCACTGGCAATCAGAATATAAATATCAGCCAGTGCTACAACTGTAAGTACAATCAATGCCACATAATTGGACGGATAGTTAATCATCACATATAATTCCCCTAAAACCAGCACTGTTAATACCAGTACAGCCGTCACAATTCTCAGATTGTAAGAATCCTTCTTTTGTTTGATGTTCTGCTTTGCTTCTTCCATTGTAAAAATCCTCCATGATTTTTTATTTTTCACTAAATAGCAGGAGCAAACCGTAAAAACCTGCCACTATACTGGCAGTTCCCTGGATATGTCCTGCAGCCGGGTACTTACTTTCCCTGTAAGTATAATTAATTTTATTTTATCACAGGTAGAATTTTCCTTCAAGAAGCCTTTTCCAAAATAGAAATGAAAATTAAGATAGTTTGCTAGTTGATACCTTTACATATGAACTGATTTAAAAACTGATTTTTATCACATGGTCTGCCAAAAAGATAGCCCTGCAGATAATCAGCATGTATTTCTTTCAGCTTTTGATACCACTCTTCTTTTTCTACACCTTCTATACATATTTTGATATCTATACTATGTACCAGTTCAACTATTTTTTTTAACAGCTCAAAGTCCCTTGTTTGACTCATAGCTTTTGCTGTAAAATGATTATCCAGTTTCACATAATTAGGATTCATGTTTACAATACAATGTAGATTTGAAAAACCTGTGCCAAAATCATCCAGAATAAACTGTATTTTTTTCTCTTCGAATTTCTTCCGAAGCGTATAAAAATACGGTGTCATATCCGTATATCCGCTTTCTGTCAGTTCCGCACACAGGCTCTCCGGCGGAAGATTATATTGTTCTATAGACGAAAGTATGTCCTTCCAGATATCACTTTTCATCATCTGAATATAAGATATATTTACATTAACCTTAAATCCCGGTATATACTGCCGCATTTCATGGCACATTGCCGCAGCTTCATTTAATACAAATCTTCCAGCCGGAATAATAAGCCCGGTTTCTTCCAGTAATGGTATAAATTCCACAGGCGGGATACTTTCTTTTTTTCCACCTGAATACATGGAAAACCTCATAAGCGCTTCCGCACCAATTATATTTCCCGAGGAACAATCTATAATCGGCTGATAGTATACTTCAAATCCTTCAAATTCATTTGTCACGGCACCTCGAAGTGCACTTTTTATTTTCTCTTTTTTTAAAAATAACTTATAATCTTCTTTTTCAAAAAAATATACTCCGTTTCCTCCCATGGACTTTGCCTGTTTTAAAGAGAAAACCGCTATTTTACGATACTCGTCATAATATTTTAAGAGCTTCGTTGCATGGATAATTCCGGTAGATACTGTAAAAACCACCTTATATTTTTCAGAAATAATAAAATCTTCTATTTTTTTACATATTTCCTTCTGCAATAGCATAACATCATCTCTTGTATGGCTTTCCAGATCAACAATCATATACTCATCTGCAACAAGATGGTACAGCTGCTGGTTATCAGAAAGACATTCCTTGATACCGTCAGCAACACTTTTCAACACATAATTTCCATAATCTACGCCTAATGTACCATTAATCGCATTAAATCCATCAATCCCTATATGTATTAAAAATACTGACGAGCTGTCTTTTATATGGGAAGAAACAAAGGAATGCATTTCTCTTTCACCCAAAAGTCCGCTGACATTATCTGCCCGCTGTATATTTCCAATTTCGTTTACACAGCCTATAAGATAATGAGGTTTTCCATCTTTATCATGGATTACCTTTCCACGGCAGTTAATCCATACCGGCATCCCTTCTTTATCAAGCCATCTGTAATGCAGATTGTGATTTTTTTCGTTTCCATCCGCAATCCGCTGTAAATGTTGCCTAATCATCGGGCGGTCTTCTTCATATACAAAATAGCGGACACTGTCGGCAGCATTATCAAATGAATTGCCCGGCATCTTAAAACGCTTCACCGCTGCCTGTGAAATGATAAGGGTATTTTTCTGTAAATCTATAATATAAAGATAGTCATCCATACATGGTGCAAATACTTCTATTAAATCTTCTGCTCCTATTTCCTTGAGCAGTCTGCGTATGTTTGTATCCATAGTATAAGTGCCTTTCTTATAAAATTTTTATACTGATAAACTTTCTATTCTGTGTTAGAAATTATAGCTGGAAATCATTATCGTATTATACTGTTTTTTCTGATTCTGCCACTTTAAATTTACGAATCATTTCACGCAGATTTTCTGATTCGCTACTCATCTCCTGGCTGGCAGCTGCACATTCCTCAGATGTTGCAGAATTGGTCTGTACAACATCATTAATTTGTTCAATTCCTTCATTAATCTGCCGGATTTCTGTTGTCTGTGTTTCTAACGTTTCCGCAATATTTGTAACTTCTTCTGTAATTATTTTAGAGTTCTCTGCAACATCTTCCAATTGCGCCGCAGTCTGTCCTGCAATCACCATACCCTTTTCTACTGCCTTCACAGAGGTTTCAATCAACATTGCAGATTCTTTCGCTGCCTGGGCACTCTGGTCCGCTAACGAATTTACCTGATTTGCTACAACTGCAAATCCTTTTCCGGCTTCTCCTGCCCTTGCTGCTTCGATAGAAGCATTCAATGCAAGCAGATTTGTCTGGGAAGCAATTTCATTAATTGTTGCAATAATTTTGTCAATTTCTTTTGATGCTTCATTAATTTCATGCATGGAATCAACCATTTCATGCATCTTACCATTACTTTCTAAAATGGCATTTCCAAGCTCATCCACCCTTCCACTAATTTCTTTTGCAGATTTTGAATTATTTTCTACCTGTTCAGATACACCTGCAACTGTTGCTGTCAGTTCCTCTACTACTGCCGCCTGATTTGTAGCTCCATCTGCAAGATCATTAGAACTTGATGCTACCTGGTCTGCTGCACTTGAAACTTCATTGGAAACATTTTGAATTCCTTTAATCGTTTCTCCTATACTTTTTTCAAATTGCATAAAAGAATTTAAAATTCCGACAAAATCTCCCCGCCACTCTACTTCCGGTTTAACATCAAAATTTCCTTCTGCAAACAATTTCATTGCACGGTCAATATCGTCTACATAGCTTCCCAGGATACGGATTGATTTACGCATACTGTGTGCCAGTCTTCCAATCTCATCTTCTGAACGATAATCCAGTGTACTGTGTAAATTTCCTTCTGTCAGTTCCTTTGCGACATCCTCAACTGCCCGTAAAGGTTCAAGAATTGTATCCAGGACTTTTTTACCTGTTTTCTTTGTCAGTATCCATGCCAAAAATAAACACACTATAATACATACAATTCCTGCTATAGCAAAAGTAAATGTAGTTCTGGCAGCCCTGCTGCTCTCCTGGTCTGTCACATCATCTAATCTTATTGCGATTTCCACCGCTTTATTTAATGCAGGTGTGCAATCATTCATGATTTCATCAACTGCTTTTTCCTTATCACCACTTTTAATTTTTTCTATAATAGAATAACCAATGTTTCCCCAATCCGAAAGGGCTGATGAATATTCCTCATAATCTGAGTCAGGAATAATTCCGGTTCCCTTTAAATTTTTCAGTTCAGAATCAACTTCTTTCAGCAGCTTTTCTACTGTTTTCTCATAACCGGCATATGAAGAAGTATCATCATCTAATGCCATTTCCCTGATATTTCTTGCTGCCGCATTCACATTAATTCTACATATTTTTACTGCCTGATCTGCTACAGTAACATTTTCTATATAATGTACCATATTAGCAAATAAAACACCTATGACCACTATAGAAAGCAAGCCTGAAATTAACATCATAATAATGACTTTTCTGTAGCCATAGTTTATCCTTTCCTGCAGATGCATGTTTTCTAATTTACTTTTCATTTTATCTTTTTGTGAAAACATTGATTCTTATTTCCTTTCTCTTTATTTTAATTTTTTCTAGACCTTGTTATATCAGAATTTTTTCAAAAGTCAACGACTTTTCAGCTTTAATTTTCAAATTCTATTTTTTTGATAAAATTTAACACTTCCTGCTTTGGTTTTTCGTCATTTTTAAAGACAGCTATTTACAGTATTTTTCTATAAAAACGGCTGCACCATCTTCTATAGCAGCAAAAGCCATCTTATCGTCTGGCCATGATTTTCTGAGTGCCACATAAGAAATCAGAAAATTTGCAAGCCAGCCAGCCGGTACAGCAAGCCAGACAAATGCAATGCCAAAACGCGGTGCGAGTATCAAAGCAACTGACAGACGAATTGCAAGATTTACCATATTTGCAATGAGAAATGGACGCATGATTCCAAGTCCCCGAAGAACTCCGTCTGTTGCCATCTTGATACCCATAAAAATGAAAAAGAAGCCGAGCCATCTCATATAATCTCCAGACACCTGATATGCCAGCGCTGTTCCATCTTTACCCAGAAATAATGAGGAAATCTGGGTATGCAGTGTTTCAATGACTATAAAAGCAAGGACTGCAAAACATAAATCTAACACCAGTGCAGCGTGGTATCCTTTTTTGATACGCCCGATTTTCTTTGCGCCAAGATTCTGGGAAACATACGGCGAGACTGCATTGCCTATGGACACAAATATCAGTGAAAAAACATTCTCTACCCTCATCGTTGCCGCATAACCTGCAAGAGCCTGTGTACCAAACGGATTTACAACCGCCTGTACAATCATCATACCAATTGACACTGTTGACTGCTGGAGAACCGACGGTACAGCAATGCGGAGCATGGAACGTAATTCCCTCCCGTCAAACCAGCGAGCCGGACTCTTATACTGGCGTATCCGGTATAAAAAGATTAAAAACGAAAATACTGCCGAAATGCCTTGTGCAATAAGCGTGGCTAGGGCTGCACCGAACACACCCAGACCAAGGCCTGCTACCATCCAAAGATCCATCATAATATTCAGAACAGAAGAAAAAATCAAAAGGCATAATGGAATCTTTGATTCACCGATTGAAGTAAACATCGTTGAAAGAATATTGTACATAAACAGAAACGGAAATCCCACAAAATAAACACGAAGATATAGTACTGCTTCCTCCAGTATATCAGCGGGTGTCTGTAATAAGCCCATCATGGAACGTGAAAAACAAAAGCCAGTAACTCCCAGAAGTATGCTAAGAACCAGAAAACTAATCAATGATGTTGATACTATTGTTTTCATTTTACTATAATCTCTGGCACCAAAATAACGGCTCACAAGTACACCTGCACCTACACCTGCACCAAGTGCTATACAAATGAATACATTCGTAAGGGCAGCACAGGCACCAACAGCCGCAAGGGCAGAAGATCCAACAAACTGACCCACAATGATTGAATCAGCCATATTGTAGACCTGTTGAAAAAAGCTTCCGAAAATCATTGGCATTGCAAAAACAGTCAGTGCTTTAAGGGGAGCATCTGTAATTAAATATTCATCTTTTGACATGTTCTTCTTCCTCTGTAACTATTTTAAAGCACTATTACTGCGGCATCAAGTCCCTCAACTTTTCCGTCAAACAGTTCTTCTTCAAGCAAATTATATTTTCCCTCATACTCATTAAATCTCTTCTCACTGCTGCTGCAGTTAAAAATCAATGCCATGGTCTCTTCACTATTTTTTCTAATCAGAACAATGGTTTCTTCCTCATCCCTTGTGATTGCCTCAATCAATTCACCTTCTACGATACATTTATATTTTTTTCGAACCTGTAACAGCTGTTTATACCATTCAAACATCTCTTTATCCTGGTATTCTTCATCCCAGTACATGCCACGTCTGCAATCCGGATCGTTTGCTCCCGGCATCGCATACTCATCTCCATAATAAATCATCGGCATTCCCGGCAATAACAATTGAAAAGCTGCTGCCAAATGCTGCTTTTTCTTATTATTCTTACATAAATGTAAAAATCTTGCTGTATCATGGCTGTCTATCAGATTCCACATAAGAGGATAACATTTTTTATTTAAGCGTCCTTTCAAATATCCAAGATTCTGTATAAACTGGCTGACCGTAATCTTTTCATCTGCAAGCAGATCTATCATATTCAGATAAAACGGATAATTCATGACCGTATCCCATTCATCTCCTTCAAGAAAATCTCCTGCATAATGCCAGATTTCTCCAATTATCAGCATATCTTTCTTTACTGCCTTAACTGCTTTTCTAAAATTCTTCCAGAAAAAATGGCTGATTTCATCTCCTACATCCATTCTCCATCCGTCTATATCGCATTCCCTGATCCAATAGCATGCAACATCTGTAATAAATTTTTCAACTTCAGGATTTTTCAGATTTAATTTTGGCATTCCACCATAATAACCAAAGCATTTGAAGTTTGGAATCTCTCCCCTTTCACTTTTAAGTGGAAATTCATCAATAAAATACCAGTCCAGATATTTAGACTTATTTCCCTTTTCCAAAATATCTTCAAATGCAAAAAATTCATTTCCTGTATGGTTAAACACCGCATCCATAACCACTTTCATTCCATATTCATGCGCTTTTTGTACCAGCTCTTTAAGATCCTCTGCTGTTCCGAATGAGGGATCTATCTGATAATAATCAATGGTATCGTATTTATGGCTTGAATTTGATTTAAAGATTGGTGTCATATATAAAACATCAATTCCAAGACTATGGACATAATCCAGATGTTCTATAATTCCTCTGAGATCACCATGCAGATTATCCATAGACGTAACTGGTGCTTTATACCATACTTCCTTGTCTACCGGCTGTGATGATGCAAAACGGGCCGGAAAAATCTGATATACGACCTTATTTTCTGCCCACTTTGGCACCACAAACATTTCTTCCTCCCGTAGATTCTGCGGGCAGTCAAACATTCTGTCCCTGTTTGTAATACATTCCTTACTAAACTCATAATTGCCGTAATATACTTTTTCCCCCTGCATATCCGTAAATTCAAAAAAATAACGGAGACATATCAGATGCATCTGGATCTGTGCTTCATAATAATCCTGAAACTGTGAGGTGGCAACCTTCTTCATTGGAATTGTCTTTCGTGTATCCTTCCATTCCATTGGTATATACTTATCCTCATAATGAAGAATTATTTCCTTTATATCATCTCGTTTTACCTGGATGCGTATCACAAATAAATCCTTATCTATTGCATAGCAGAATCTTTTGTCCATATCATGAATAATTGCAGAGTATTCCATTTATTTTCTCCTTTACATATTCTGTTTTCTTCTTTCGTATTACTTACTTTTTCTATATCTTAACGTGATAATCCTGGCTTGTCTATAGATAAATTTCTCTGCAGCTTGCCGATTGATAAAAATATCCGAATCTTTATCCGGATCTGACCTGGATTTCGATTCTATCATACACCGTTTCAAACCGGGTGTTGCATCAGTTGATTGAAATGGACCAGATTGATAAAATCTGCTGGGGATGTGATACCTGGACAGTAGATGAAAGCTATGGTTCTCTTCTTGCTTTCCGCTTTTCGATGTGTAAGGTTTTGATATAAAATATAAAACACAGTTATGCTTGGATGAAACTCCCAGATATCATCATCAAGGTGTTTTGTGATAATTTCATTAAGCCGTGTACCATTATCTTCGAAGATCTGGATGTACAAACTGATCTGCCATTGGAATCTTCGTAAAATATCTTAACAGCTCCATTTCAATTTCAACTAATTTTTCATCCGAATCTCTGTTATCCGTCTTTTCTGTCAATGACATTTTCTCCTTTTCCCTGAACGAAAAAAATCACCCAGACTAGAATTTTTAATCTAATCTGAGTGATGCTTCGTCAGGCCTGTTTTCATCTCTGTAAAGCACCTTTCGGTGCT
>UMCS01049093.1_pt1 | contig 13729 bp, 9 predicted proteins | sample 1964281 | NCBI WGS metagenome assembly UMCS01 (sample SAMEA4835973, study PRJEB28245) | human gut metagenome | biome: gut microbiome; material: fecal sample | place: Denmark | collected 2008
AAAAAGAAAGCCCCAAGGGCGTTATGCCCGATCTCCCGCAGGGCGATATGTTTGAAGAAAAGCTTGTACGCGGATTCATTATTGCAAGTGCCGATCTGCCGTTCGAAGAGCATCTGAAAGCGGTGGCGGATTTTGTGCCGGAGATAGATAATTGGTCTGTATGCGACAGCTTCGTGAACAGCCTCAAGTTTTTCAAAAAAGACAGGGAGCGGGTCTGGGAGTTTTTGCAGCCGTATTTTGATTCCGATAAGCCCTATGACATCCGCTTTGCGGTCGTTTCGGCGCTCGATTATTTCTCGAACGATGAATACGCCGCCCGTGCTTTCGAAAAATTTGATGCGATAACCAACGACGATTACTATGTGAAGATGGCGGTCGCGTGGGCGGTCTCCGTGTTCTTCGTCCATGCGCCGGAAAAGACATGGCAGTATCTCGAAGATAATTGTCTCGACGATTTCACTTTCAACAAGTCGCTTCAGAAGATAACCGAATCTTATCGCGTCACGCCGCAGGACAAGGCGAAGATACGCGCAATGAAACGTAAATAACAGCCGAATAGGAGATAATACAATGAGCAACAAAGTACGCAGAATTTTTTCAAAAGCAGTCAATTTGATTACTTCCGCAACCGCGCAGGGTCTGAGCAAAGGCGAACTCGGCTCGCCCGATACTCCGGAGGAGATGAAGTCGATTGCAAGAATTGCAGCAGAAGAGGGCATAGTCATGCTCAAAAACAACGGCGTGCTGCCGATAAAAAATGACGAGAATGTCTGCATCTTCGGCAGAATTCAGAGGGACTATTTCTTTGTCGGCTACGGTTCCGGAGGCGATGTCAACAAGCCCTATTGCGTCGATCTTGTGGACGGCATGAAAAACGCGGGAATAAAAGTCGACGAGCAAATTGAAAAGATATACTCGGATTGGATAAAGAAGAACCCGGCGGACGACGGCTTCTGGGGCGCATGGCCGCGCTACCACGATGAGATGAAGATAGACGAAAAGACCGTCGCCGATGCGGCAAAGCGCAGCAGCTGCGCCGTCGTAGTTATAGGCCGCTCCGCGGGCGAGGACAGGGAAAACACGCTCAAAAAGGGCAGCTATTATCTGACCGACGATGAAACCGCGCTGCTCGACAAGGTGACTGCGAATTTTAAAAACACCGTCGTGCTGATAAACAGCGGCAATATTATAGATATGTCGTGGATGAATAAATACGGCGACAAGCTCGGTGCGGTGCTCTATGTCTGGCAGGGCGGAATGGAGAGCGGAAACGCCATCGGCGGGGTTCTCTCCGGCAAAGTTTCGCCGAGCGGCAAGCTGCCCGATACCATTGCCGATTGCTATGAGAGCTATCCGGCGGCGAAGAACTTCGGCAAAAAGACATACAACAACTACGCCGAGGATATCTTCGTCGGCTACAGATATTTTGAAACCTTCGCGCCCGAAAAGGTCATGTTCCCGTTCGGCTTCGGTCTTAGCTACACTTCGTTCGAGCTGTCCGACAAGACCGTCATGGAGGCTGACGACAGAATAATAGTCTCCGTAAAAGTCAGGAATGTAGGCTCTGCCGCGGGCAAAGAGGTTGTTGAGGTCTACTACGGTGCGCCGCAGGGCGAGCTCGGCAAGGCAGCAAAGAGCCTTGCCGCATATGAAAAAACGCGCACTCTTCTGCCGGGTGAGGAGCAGAGAGTGGTCGTGTCGTTCCCGTGCGCCAATATGGCGTCATTCGATGATTCCGGCAAATCGGGCGCGGCGTTCTGCTATGTGCTCGAAGCGGGGGATTATCCCATCTATGCCGGCACCGATGTGCGCTCCTGCGAGCAGATAGGCGTTCACACAGAGCCGGAGCTTCGCGTCACCGAGCGCCTTGCGAGCCGCGCGGACTGCGCCCCGAAAGAGGCGTTCGACCGCCTTGTCGCCGCGACCGACGAACAGGGAAAAATAGAAAAAGCATATGAATCTGTTCCGCTGAGCACCGTTTCGCGCCGCGAGGAGATAGAGAAGAATCTGCCCGAAGCCCCCGATTTCACGGGCGACAAGGGCATAAAACTCGAAGATGTCGCCAATAACAGAGCGACTCTTGCGGGCTTCACGGCTCAGCTCGAGGATGTTGAGCTTGAGGCTCTCTGCCGCGGCGATTATGTCATGAACAGCAAGCTCGGTACTCCCGGCAACGCCGCAGTTTACGGCGGAATACTTAAATCTCTGCGCAAAAAAGGTGTGCCGCCCGTCAGCGCAACGGACGGACCCTCCGGCATCAGACTCCATTGCTATGCCTCGCTCCTGCCTATCGGCACGCTGCTCGCGAGCACATGGAATCAGCAGCTCGTCCGCGAGCTGTATGCTCTCGAGGGTGCCGAGATGGCGCGCAAGGGCTCCGATGTCCTGCTCGCCCCGGGTATGAATATCCACAGAGATCCGCTCTGCGGCAGAAACTTTGAATATTTCTCCGAAGATCCGCTGCTCGCCGGCACCATGGGTGCGGCGGTCGTGCGCGGCATCCAGTCGCAGGGAGTCTCCGCCTGCCCGAAGCACTTCGCCTGCAACAATCAGGAGACCATGCGTATCTATAACGATTCGCGCGTGTCCGAGCGCGCTCTGCGCGAGATTTATCTCAAGGGCTTTGAGATATGCGTCAAAACCGCGCACCCGTTCAATATCATGACTTCTTATAATAAGATAAACGGCGTCTGGGGACACTATCATTACGGCACCTGCACGCAGATACTGCGCGGCGAGTGGGAATATGACGGCTGCGTCATGACCGACTGGTGGATGCGCGCGAGCAAAGACCCGGATTTCCCGCTGCTTCGCAATAACGCTTACCGCGTGCGCGGACAGGTGGATGTGCTCATGCCCGGCGCGGGAGCGGGCTCACGCAAGGCAAAATATGACCCGACTCTGCTCGAGAGCCTCGGCAAGCCGGACGGCATCACCCGCGCGGAGATATTCCGCAGCGCGATGAATACCCTGCGCTTCGTCCTGCGCTCGCATCCGTTCTGCGCCGAGCACGGACTGGATAACGGCTACCGCCCGGGTCCCGATTGGTTCGAGTGTCGGTAATTTTTAGGATTCATTTATAAATTATCAAAAATATTTGCAGAAAAGCCGCAAAAAATGTATGTTTATACGGAATATTGTTGACGCCCGGTCTTTGCTGTGATAGACTTCTCTTTAGCTTCCGATAATTTGATCGGTTATATAGGAGTAGTTGAATAATGGTTAAGAGGATCTCCGCGCTTGCGGCGGTTCTGCTGTGCGTATTCATGCTGTGCTCGTGTACGGCGTCGCGCTCGCAGATCGGCGCATATGTCCGCGGCACGCTCGACTCTGTCTATCTTAACGAGAACAGCGACGAGTATCTGGAATCGGTCGGCGGCACTGCCGAAGAATGCGAAACCCAGTATCAGCAGTATATCCGGGACGAGGTTGAATATTTCAAAATGTGCATGAATATCGACGAGGTATCCGACGCGACTTATCAGCGCATGGTGAAGATATTCGAAACGCTCTATGCCCATTGTAAGTATAAGGTCGGCGAGGTAACGCGAAGCTCCGACAGATTCCTTGTCAGCGTGACCGTCTATCCGATAGATGTCATATCAAAAGCGAAGGAAAACGGCATCGACGATTTCGAGAAGTCCTATGGCGAACGCGCGAGAAAAGGGGAGTTCGATAAGCTCTCTGACTCCGAGCGCGAGGAGCTCTGGGCGGACGGAATAATCACCGAGGTCGAAAAGAATCTTGATAATATCGGATATCTTGACCCCGTCACGATATCGCTCCAGGTGATTATCGAGAATGACGGATATTCAATCGTAGACGATGACCTCGTCCGCATGGATGAACTTGTTATTAGCTATTGACAGACAAAGCAAAACCGTTCCGAATTATTCGGAACGGTTTTTTTAACGGAAATATATAACGGTCATTATCTGCGACATTTGTCTTGACATTTTATTGCCTTGCATATAAAATATATTGTGGGAGATGAGAAAATAAATATGATACCAACCGAAAGCTACAACTGCTACGAGTATTTCAAGAACAACACTGCAGCGTTCGGCGACTATGATGCCGCGATTCATTTCGGTCACAGGATTAAGCGTTCAGCCTTGCTTTCCGATATCGACCGTCTCGCGGCGTATTTCAAGAGCGCGGGGCTTCGGCGCGGTGATGTGTACACCGTGTTCCTGCCGACCTGCGTGCAGAGCTTCGTCGCCTTTTATGCTCTCAATAAAATAGGCGTTATCGCGAATATCGTGCATCCGCTGACCCCGCCCGAGCTTCTCAAGGAGACTATGGACGCGGTCGGCTCAAAGGGCGTTATGCTCATGGATCTGCTCGCAAAGCCCTATGTCGATATGCTCAATTTTCACAATGTCCCGTGCGTTGTGTGCTCAAATTCCGATTATGTTTCGCCTGCGGCTCATCCGGCTTTCCGCGGCTATGAGCTGTTCGCGGCGCATGCGTCGTCGGGCATAAAAAATGCGCTGAGCTACCGCGCGGCGATTCATCGCTGCCCGCCCTCGGACGGAGTCCACAACAACGGCTCGGATATTGCCGTCTATCTTCACGGCGGCGGAACAACGGGAAAGAGCAAGACCATAAAGCTCTCTTCAAAGGCGCTCAACGAGCTCGCCTATAAGACGGGAAAGGTCGAGCATCACAACACCCCGGGCGTCGAGTGCTCGATGATAGTCCTGCCGCTCTTCCATGCGTTTGGTCTCGGCGTGTCCATGCATTTCAGTATGTGCGAAGGCTTTTGCTGTATCCCCGTTGCGCGCTTCAAGCCGCGCAAGGCAAACGAGCTTATGCGCGAATATAAAATTTCGTTCATAGTCGGCGTGCCGAATATGTATAAAAAGATGTTTGAGCAGAAGAACTTCGAGGGAAAGCATCTGCGGAATTTAGAGCTGCTCTTTAGCGGCGGCGATATCGTGACCGAGCAGTTCCTCGATATGTTCAACTCGACTATCGCAAAATGGGGCGGCAAGGGCAGACTTTTCCGCGGCTACGGACTTACCGAAGTCAGTTCCGTCTGCTGCGCGAATACATATGCCGATTTCAAACGCAATTCCGTCGGCAAGCCGTTTTACGGTATGCGCGTCGAGATATGGGATAAGGACAAAAAACGCCTGCCCGCAAACACCGTCGGCGAGATAGCCGTCTCCGGCTCGACTCTTATGGAGGGCTATTTAAACGAGCCGACAAGCGGAGTCTATACCGACGACAGCGGCGTGCGCTGGGTGCTCACTGGCGACCTCGGCTATATCGATGAGGACGGCTTCCTGTTCTTCACCGGCCGCAAAAAGAGACTTATTATCATCTCGGGCTACAATGTCTATCCGTCCGATATCGAGGAAAAGGTCATCGGCGTCGCCGGGATAACCGAGGCTTGCGCCGTTCAGGGCTATATCGAGGCGAAGCCGATAGTCAAGCTCTATGTCGCGCTCGACAGCGAGCCGGAGAACAAGAAGAAAAAGATTGAAGAAATAAATGAATTCTGCAGCGAAAATCTGCCGCGCTTCTCGCGCCCGACGAAGATCATCATTCTCGATGCTCTGCCGCGCACCCGGATGGGCAAGGTCGATTTCATGAAGCTCTGCGATCCCGCGCCGACCGAAAAACGCCGCGAGCGCGAAAAGGCAGAAAAGCAGGAAGCGAAGCAGTAAACCGCACGAAAAAACATATACTAAAGACCGATCTGTATGCCTTGCAGAACGGTCTTTTTTCTTTTTGAGACAGTCGACTTGACTTTTGGCGGCGTTTTGCATATAATAAGACTGCATTTGCGTTTCAGTGCCGTTTGTGTAATATCGAGAAAGGAAATTTGTCAAACCGTTTTAAAATTTTTCGGTCATAAAAATAGCGCCGGGTCTGCAAGCACTGAAGGCTGCGAGCCTTTGCAGATGACGAGGAAGAAGTCATCGAAATTTTCGGCGGATGCTTCTTGCCCCATAAGTGCGGGGGACACAGGCTCTCTTATAAAACAGCGCAGCGACGCGCAGACAGAGGGGAGAGCAATGCACAAATATTTTTGTAAAGGAAAAACAGAATATGTGTGGAATTGTTGGTTACGTTGGAGATAACAGTGCGTCTCCGATATTGATCGATGGTTTGAAGAAGCTGGAGTACAGAGGTTACGATTCGGCGGGCATCGCCGTATGCCGAAACGGGAAGATAACCACTGTCAAGACGAAGGGCAGGATAAGCGACCTTCAGCAGAAGCTCGACGAAGTCGGCACCCCGCAGGGGAGCGTGGGTATAGGTCATACCCGCTGGGCGACCCATGGCGCGCCGACCGATGCAAACGCCCATCCTCATTCGGGTTCGAGCGGGCGCGTCACCCTCGTCCATAACGGCATCATCGAAAACTATCTTGAACTCAAAGCCGAGCTTGAAAAGCAGGGTAGGAAGTTTAAGTCGCAGACCGACACGGAGGTTCTCGCTCAGCTTTTCGACAGTCTCTATGACGGAAATCCGCTTGAGACCATGCTGAAAGTTATAAAGCGCGTGCGCGGCTCTTATGCCGTCGCAGTGCTGATGAGCGATCATCCGGATGAGATACTCGCCGCCAAAAAAGACAGCCCGCTGATAGTCGGCATAGGCAGCGGGGAGAACTATCTCGCCTCCGATATCCCGGCTCTGCTCAAATATACACGCGACTGCGCCGTCATGCAGGACGGCGAGATTGCGATAGTAGGCAAAACTTCGGTTGGATTTTTTGATTCCGACGGCAAGCCGATAGACAAAAAACTTATGCATATAACCTGGGATGCGGACAGCGCCGAAAAGGGCGGCTATAAGCATTTCATGAAAAAAGAAATAGCCGAGCAGCCGAAAGCCGTGCGCGATACGCTCGGCGGCAGAATAGTTGACGGAAAAGTTAATCTTCCCGAGCTCACCCTCAGCGACGAGCAGATAAAAAATATCGGTGTGATTCATATCGTCGCCTGCGGCAGCGCGTGGCATGTCGGAATGACCGCCAAATATCTGATAGAGCGCTCGGCGGGGATACTCTGCGAATGCGACCTCGCGAGCGAATTCCGCTACAGACACCCCGTTGTCCGTGATAACGATCTTTGCATTGTTATCAGCCAGTCGGGCGAAACGGCGGACACCCTGGCGGCACTCCGCGAAGCGAAGAGCAGGGGCGCGCACACGGTCTCAATAGTCAATGTCGTCGAGAGCACGATTGCCAGAGAGAGCGACGATGTTATATACACCATGGCGGGACCCGAGATAGCCGTCGCCACAACAAAGGCGTTTTCCGCCCAGCTCGCCGCAGTCTATCTGCTTGCCCTGCGCCTTTCAAGGGCGGTCGGCAGGCTCGATGAATCGGAGGAAAAGCGGCATTGCGAAGCACTTTTACGCCTGCCCGAGCAGATTGAACAGATACTCGAAAATGAAGAGCTGTTCAAGCCGGTCGCCGAGCGGTTCTCAAAGGCTTCGAGCATATTTTTCATCGGGCGCGGGCTTGATTATTCAATTTCGCTCGAGGGCTCATTGAAGCTCAAGGAAATATCCTATATCAAGTCAGAGGCATACGCCGCCGGCGAATTGAAGCACGGCACGATATCGCTTATCGAGCCGGGAACTCCCGTGTTCGCCGTTGCAACCCAGCCCGATCTCTTTGAAAAGACCCTCGGCAATATCCGCGAGGTTAAGAGCCGTGGCGCATATGTTGCGGCGCTCGTCGGTGAGGACTGCGAGAACGCAGGCGAGTTTTCGGATGTCGCCATAAAGGTGCCGAGTACTCTGCCTGAATATATGCCCTCGCTCAATGTCGTTCCGCTCCAGCTTATAGCCTATTTCACGGCGGTCGAGCGCGGATGCGATGTCGATAAACCGCGAAATCTTGCGAAGAGCGTAACAGTCGAATAAATATAAAAATCCGCAGCGAAGAAAAATTTGCTGCGGATTTTTTGTCTGATAAGTTTACTTCGCGCGAAGTTTATGTTATCTTTATATACATCATATATCATATATCCGAAAGGAAAGCAGATATGAAGAAGAATGACGATTACATAAAGCGCGCGGCGGCGGTCGTGCCGAGCGAGCGCCAGCTCAAGTGGCATGAGCTCGAGTTCTATGCCTTCATCCATTTCGGCATGAACACATTCACAAACTCCGAATGGGGCAACGGCAACGACGACCCGGTGCTCTTCAATCCCGAGAAGCTCAACGCGAATCAGTGGGCGGCGGCAGTCCGCGCGGCGGGTATGAAAGCGATTATCCTGACCTGCAAGCACCATGACGGCTTCTGCCTGTGGCCGAGCGAGTATACGGATTACAGCGTCAAAAAAAGCAAATGGAAAGACGGACAGGGCGATGTCGTGCGCGAATGCGCCGAAGCGTGCAAAAAATTCGGTCTCAAGTTCGGCGTCTATCTTTCACCGTGGGACAGGCACGATCCCCGCTACGGCGAGGGCGAGGCGTATAATAAATATTTCAAGAATCAGCTGCGCGAGCTGCTGACTAACTACGGCGATATATTCTGCGTTTGGTTCGACGGCGCGTGCGGCGAGGGCAAGAACGGCCGCAAGCAGGAGTATGACTGGCAGGGCTACTACGACCTTATACGCGAGTGTCAGCCCGAGGCGGTCATTTCCGTCACGGGTCCAGATGTCCGCTGGTGCGGAAACGAGGCGGGAGTCTGCCGCAAGAGCGAGTGGAATGTCGTACCGTATTATTACAGCAATCAGGAGCTAATAGCCGCCGCGTCTCAGCAGACAGCGGAGAAGCCGCCGAAGAGGATAAGCGCTACCACGCTTGACCTCGGCAGCCGCAAGGCGATAAAGAACGTCTCGAAGCTTATTTGGTATCCCGCAGAGGTCGATGTCTCGATAAGAAAAGGCTGGTTCTATCATCTCAACGAGGACTATGAGGTAAAGCCCCTGTCGAAGCTTATGGAGATTTATTATAACTCTGTCGGCGCGAATGCGAGCCTGCTGCTCAATATCCCGCCGAACAAAGACGGTCTGTTTGCCCAGCGCGATGTCGAGACCCTGCTCGCCATGGGCGCGCAGCTTCAGATTGATTTCAACGAGGATCTGGCGGACGATTCGATAATGACCGACTCCTGCCATCTCGATGAGGAGCATCGCGGTCAGATGGCTCTGACCCACACCACCGACGAGTATTGGCATTCGGGTTTCGATCCCGACCACGCTACCCTGACGCTCGACCTCGGCGATGATTACGATATCGACAAGATCGCGCTCTCCGAGCATATCGCGACAGGTCAGCAGATAGAAAAATTCTCGCTATACGGTCAGATAAACGGCAAGTGGAAAAAGATATTTGCCGGCACCGTCATCGGCTCTAAGCGCATTTGCCGCTTTGAAGAGGCGAGAATGCAGTATATAAAACTCGTTATCGAGGAGACCCGCTGCTTTGCGACTATCGCGAGATTCGAGGCATATTAAAAGACATAACAAAACCGTCCCGTGGCAAAAGCTTCGGGACGGTCGATTTTTTATCTTACTTTTTGTTCGATTCAATCAACTCTTTTATGAGCTTGTATGTGTTCTCGCCGAGTCTGATTATGCTCGGTCTTGTGTCGGCTTCGGGGAGTGCTCCCGCGGGGACAAGAACTTTGTGCCCGTCGCAAGCCATGAACTGCGGAAACGCCGCGTTCGATGTGACTGTCGGCTGCCCGTCGGCAGTCAGCAGATAATATACGAAGTCGTTGTAGGCGTCGCAGAAATCGTTGTGATCCTGATATCTGACGAACCATGTCGAATCCGGGAAAGCGCAGGTGGAAGCGTCAACGAGCAGATCGCTTGAAAGATATTTGTTCGTGCTGTCCGCCTTGAGCGTCTCGCCTATGGGTGCGCAGGTCGCACCGAGCGAGCCGTATTTCGTGTCGATGAGCATATCGGTCTGGTCAACGCAGTTGTCATATACCGGGATGGGTGCTATCGCGTATCCCATGCTCATGCAGACTGCAAGACCGTTCTTCTGCTCCGCTTTGAGCCTGTCGCCGAGACCGACCTGAACATTGTAGTGGTAGTTGTCGGTGAGCTTTGTCAGAGCCGAATATTTGTCTCCGGTGTCGGAATAGAGAGCTTTCTTCGCATTTTCATAGTATGCGTCGGGCACGAAGCTCCAGACGCCGGGCATCGTGGTTATTATCTCTGTCAGGCACTCGTCGTAGAGCGCGTCAAGATCCTCTTCGAGAATGTTATTGACGAGGCACAGCAGCATATCGACTATGAATGCATCCTTGAGCACGGAGAAGAGGCTGCTGACGAAATCGCCCGTCGTGTCTCCGCCGAGGAAGGTTTCTATGAACAGCTCAAATGCGTCTGCCTTGCCTTTGACGTCGAGATTCTTCGTGAAAAGATTGCCTACGAGCGTTATTCCCTGGAACGCGCCGCTCAGGAAAACGACTTTCTCTATGTTCTTTGAGCCGTAGAGCGAAATGTACGACGCCGCAACGCAGGTGCCCTCGCTGTGCGCGCAGAGCACTACCTTGTCGTGGCGGGTGATTTTCTTGACCTGCTCGATGTACTTTTCGAGCTCGCGTGCACTTTCGACGGGGTCGAGTCTCCAGTCGTAGCCGAAGATGTAGCGTCCGCCGTCATTTTCGCCCTGATACTGACCGTGGATATCCCTCTTGTGAATATCCGTGTCGGTCGGCGTCTGATATGACTTTGCCGATATCTTCGCCGTGCCGTCCGGGTTGCACATCATGTTCCCCATGAGCTTGAACATAGCCCTTGAGAGTAGCGTGCGGAACAGCTCGTGTTCGCCCGCGGCGAGAGCCGCAAATGCGCCGGCAAGGCTCGGAATGGCGCTGACTATCTCAACGGCGCCCATCGGGAAAACAGCGCTCTGTGTGCCGTCGCCGTTGTCGTGATAGAGCTCAGTGCCGAAGCCGTTGACCATAACGACGGGCGGCGTGTCGCAGCTGCACTGTGCGCTGTCCGCAAATGCGCCTGCGGGCAGCATGATGAGCATAATTGCCGCAAGAATGAATGATACCGCTTTTTTCATGTTTGCTCCTCCTTATATGCCGAACATTAAAATCCGAAGAAAGAGGGCACAAGGTAGGTGATGACGGACATGATTATTCCCGCAATAAGAATGCCCAGGGCGATTATCGGGAAGGATTTCTTTATCCTCATGTCGGTCAGGGCAGCTATCAGTGCTCCGGTCCAACCGCCCGTTCCGGGCAGGGGAATGGCAACGAATAAAAGCAGACCCCAGTCGCGCCAGCGTTTGACTTTTTCGCTGTTTCGCATTGAGCGTATCTCAAGCTTTTTAATGATCTTTGAAAAGCCCGGCTTGTCGCGCAGAAATTGGAATATCTTGCGTATGAAAAGCAGGATGAACGGGATCGGCAGAATGTTGCCGAGATAGCATATGGCGAACGCACGCCAAAAATCAACGTGCAGCAGCTTCGCCGCTATCATGCCGCCGCGCAGCTCGAGAACCGGCAGCAGCGATACGAGAAAGATTATCAGTTCGTTAGGGATCTTGTTCTGAAAAAAGTCAACGAGACCCTGAGCGAATTCTTCAGTCATGTTCTTTTCCTTTCCTTTTCGGCGTTTTTGCGCCGTCAGTCATCGGTTTCAAAAATTCCGTGCTTGTCCATAAAACGACGCGCGCTCTTCAAAATCGCCTTGTCGTTTTCAAATTTCAATGTTTCGAGCGCTTTGTCGAAGCCGAGCCAGATGTAGTCATCTATCTCTTCGCGCTGAATTATCGTCTCTGTGTCTTCGGTTTTTGCCAAAAAGATGGTTACGCTCTTTTCGACCTTGCCCTGAATCGTGTAGTCGGATTTTGCGGTGAAGTCCGGGATGATGTCGATGTGTATCCCGGTCTCTTCAAGAACCTCGCGCCGTGCAGTCTGCTCGGGCGTTTCGCCGCGCTCCATGTGACCTTTGGGGAATCCCCAGTGGGCGCTGCGGCTGTTCTTGATGAGAAGAAGTCTGATCTCACCGTTTATTCTGCGGCATACGACGGCACCGCACGAGCGCTCGTAGAGACACTCGAGGCGGTATGTGCCCTCGGGCTCCGCAAAGGCGAGCGCATCGGCTATCTGATAGCCGATAAAACGCATATTTTTCGGCGCAACGACAAGTATGCCCTTGCGCTCTCCCTCTCTGTATAAAACGGCAATTGCGCGCCCATCAAAGTGTCTGACGGGATGATGAATGCCCATGATATAGGCGCCTGCGAAGCGGTTGTCAAACTGCCGCCTGCCTTCAAGAGAGCCGAAATTGAGAGAATATCTGTATCCGTACTGACGGTTCAGGGAGCCGACCGGGTTTGTTATTCTGACTCTGACGAATTTACCTAACAAAGGTCATGCCCTCCCTATATTCGGCGAGATTTGCTTTGTTCGCAAACTCCCCAATTTTGAATTTATGTTATCTATTATACTTATTTTGCCTCCCGATTGCAATAGCGCCGATATAATTTTGGAAAATAGCGCTTCCCACTGTACTGACACCTTGTTAAATTTGTCGATATGTGATAAAATCAGTAATAATTGATTTTTTATCCCGGGCGCGCAGAGATGCACGACCCGGAAGGAGGGTAACTTTTGCAGAAGATACTTATCGCGGACGATGAGGCGAAGATACGCCGCATTATCAGGGATTTTCTCACCGCCAAGGGCTTTGAAACTGTCGAGGCGGAGGACGGTGCGCAGGCTCTGCGCGTTTTCTCGGAAAACAGCGATATAGCCCTGGCTGTGCTCGATATAATGATGCCGGAGATGAACGGCTGGGAGGTCTGCCGCAAGATTCGCGAAACCTCCGATGTCCCGGTCATCTTCCTGACTGCGCGCGGCGAGGAGTTCGATGAGCTCGAGTGCTTCGAGTGCGGCGCGGACGATTTCATAACAAAGCCGTTCAGCCCCACTGTGCTCGTCAAGCGTATCGAAGCGCGATTAAAGCGCACTGCGGACAACCCAACCGATAAGATAGTTATAGACGGTCTCGTTATTGATGTTGTGGCTCATTCCGTCGTCTGCGACGGGCACGAAATCGAGCTGACTCATAAAGAATACGGCATTCTTCATAAGCTCGCTTCAAACCGCGAGCGGGTGTTCTCGCGCGAGCAGCTGCTCGACGATATCTGGGGCTTTGACTTCCTCGGCGATTCGAGAACGGTCGACTCCCATGTTGCGCGCCTTCGCACGAAGCTCGGCGATTGGGGCAGCTGCCACCTGCGCACGGTCTACGGCGCAGGATATAAGATAGAGGTGAACTGAGTTTGAGCCGTCGGTCGGCAAGAAAAAATGACAGAATCAGAAAATCGGGACGGCGCATGGCTTTCGAGCTCATCACCGTCCTGATAGTACTTGCCGCAATACTTGTCGCACTGCGCCCCGGCGTGCTGCTCAACTCTGTCTATGCCTTTGCGGAGATAATGAATATGCAGAGCATCCGCGAGTCGCTCGACAACGAGGATCCGGCGTCTTACGAATATTATCAGCAGTTAGCCTCTGTCTCTGACAACAACTATTATATGATTGAGGTCTTTGACCCCGACGGCAACACGGTCTATTCAAATCGCGAAAAGTTCTTGTATTCCGGCGACGGGGACAGCGTCTATTACCGAACCGCCGAGAGCATGTACACTACCGGACGCAGCGTGCGCGTGTTCGATCTTTTTGACGACAGCGCAAGCTTTGACGAATATGAATATCAGGACAGCGAGGCGAGCGGATATTACAGATACCGCGTCGAGCTCAAAAACGGCGATACCC
>UMCS01045558.1_pt1 | contig 12941 bp, 13 predicted proteins | sample 1964281 | NCBI WGS metagenome assembly UMCS01 (sample SAMEA4835973, study PRJEB28245) | human gut metagenome | biome: gut microbiome; material: fecal sample | place: Denmark | collected 2008
CTTGGCAGACGGAACTGTTTCCATTCTGTTATTAGCAGCAATGCGTCTGCGTTTAGAATCGCATCATACATATCTGCGGCATACTCTACTGCCTCACCTATACGGCGATGGCATTCATCCATTGCTATCGGATCGTATACACGTACCTTGCATCCTGCTTTGAGTAATTCGTCAATTGTGACCAAAGCCGTAGCTTCACGCATGTCATCTGTTTCCGGTTTAAAAGCCAATCCCCAGATAGCAATGGTTTTTCCCTTTAAAGCTCCTCCATAATAGGCTGAAAGCTTCCTGAATAAAATACTTTTCTGCCTTTCGTTTACTTCTTCCACAGCTTTCAGAACTTTCATTTCGTAGCCATTTTTTTCGGCCGTTTTTATCAATGCTTTTACATCCTTGGGGAAACAACTACCTCCATATCCACATCCCGGATAGAGGAATTTACTTCCGATACGGCTGTCCGCTCCGATACCTTTACGCACCATGTTCACATCCGCACCCACCACCTCACATAGGTTTGCGATGTCATTCATGAAACTGATACGTGTGGCCAGCATCGAGTTTGCCGCATATTTTATCATTTCTGCCGAAGGAATATCTGTAAAAATAATCCGATAATTATTCATCATAAATGGCTTGTAGAGTTTACTCATAAGCTCTCTGGCTCTTTCTGATTCTACGCCCACCACTACCCGGTCGGGGCTCATAAAGTCTTTGATGGCGGCACCTTCTTTCAGGAATTCCGGATTCGAAGCCACATCAAATTCTATTTCTACTCCTCTCTTATCCAGTTCCTCCCGAATGGCTGCCTTGACTTTCTTTGCAGTACCGACGGGTACGGTCGATTTGGTAACAAGTATCAGGTACTTCTTCATATTCCGGCCCACTGTCCGGGCAACTTCAAGTACATAGGTCAGGTCAGCACTGCCATCTTCGTCCGGGGGAGTACCTACCGCACTAAAAACAACATCCACATTGTCCAGGCATGTTGTAATATCTGTGGTGAAATTCAATCTGCCCTCCCGATGATTACGGAGTACCATCTCCTCCAAACCCGGCTCATAAATAGGGATTTGTCCTTGTAATAATCTTGTTATCTTTTCTTCGTTCACGTCTACACAAGTCACGTTGACTCCCATTTCTGCAAAGCAAGTGCCGGATACTAATCCGACATAACCTGTACCTACTACTGCTATATTCATATTGATAATGGTTTAATGTCTTTTTTGATATGCTTTATAAATCTGTGTTATGATTCCTAAGATTGTTTTCCATATTCCTACCATCTTGATGGTAAAAAGAATAGGATGTTGAACATGATTCTGCATCTTTTTTAATCGTTCATCTTTTAAGTTTAAAACAACTGGTAGTGCGACTTTTAGGAATGGTATACCGTGATGGGCTGACTTAAATGGTAGTTGGTAAATCCCTTTTAGAACTGCTATATGTTTATGCTGTTCAATATCCCATTGTGAACCATTCGAATAGAAATAATAAATATCGGTATGCGGATTAAGGAATGGGATGATATCGAAATATTTGTTTTTACCACTCTTTTCCAGTCTGAAAACAAGAGGATTAATCTTTTCTGAACTTCGGTTCAATAACGATTTCAATTCGTATTGCGGATTAAATGCGATCACCTTCTTTGTTTGAAGTAGAGAGCCATATAAGATGGCGGCGTATGCTCCGGCTGAACTTCCTAACATCACGGTATGATATCCTTCGGTTTCTTTTCTTAGAAATTCGATTAGCTTTTCCGGAGTGTTTATGTTTGAATTGATTCCTGCCAAATACCATTGTTTGAATACATCTCGTATGAAGATATGTTTATACGCTTTTTTTATGCGTGAACCATACCATTCGAAAAAATTCTTCTCAATAATTCTTTTCTTGAAAATCTCTTCTGTATTCGGATAATAGATATCATTGCTGCAAAAATAGACAGCGCAATAATCCTTATTCGTACACTGTGTATTGTATTCTATTAAATAGTTTGGCTGGTTGCGGTATACGTCTTGTACGATCTTAGAATCTGTTTGAAAAACAAAACAAGATTGATTGGCTATTTCCATAGTTGCGGGAATAAAACTCGGATATGAATAGATATAAAATGCTTCAGTGCTGTAGATAAACCGAAATTTCTTTTCTCAAAATGGAAGAAAGGAATCGGTTCAGCATATCCCAATGGAGAATATAAATTTTTGATACGTTGTACCAATGGGACTTCTTTTCGTGCCCATGCCGGCAAGCGGGGATTCAGGTCACATATACCTAAATACTCGGCTGACACGTATATTTTAAACCCTGCTTTTCTTGCTCTGTATCCGTAATCTAAGTCACCTATGGCATGGCGGAAAGTCCAATCCAGATTTCCTATCTTATTGAAAATCATTGCAGGAATAAGAACACAGTTTCCATTGAATGTTTCGCATTCCTGTAGGGTGCCATTAGGAGTTATTTTCCCTTTTGAGGTATGACCGCTATAGGTCGTTTCATTCCTTTGTGAGGAGCATATTGAAGCTACAATTATTGCTTGTTGATTGGTTTGCTTACTATGGAGCAATAGCTTATTTAATGTGTTGTCGAATAAGAATGTATCATCATTAAGCCATAAATAATAGTCATACTTTTTTCTTTTAGCTGCTTCTTCCCAAGCTGTGTACATTCCCCGGTTCCAAAACAAATTTCCTTTCGAATGGATTATGTTTACTTCGGGGAATTTTTGTGCGATAGCTTCCGGTGTACCGTCTGTGCATCCGTCATTGGTTAGATAGATGTCAACGCTATATCCTTGGATAGGGAGTTGTTTGTAAAGATTGCCAAGGCATTGGAGTGTTTTCTCTTTCCGGTTAAAAACGGTGAGTAGAACCGCTATTGATTTCATTACTTATATGTTTTTTATGAATCTGGCAGGGTTTCCGGCCCATATTTGGTTAGCAGGTACATTTTGGGTTACAACGGAGCCTGCTCCGATTATAGAATTTTTTCCAATAGTAACCCCTTTTAGTATAATGGATTGTGTTCCAATGAATACACTGTTTTCAATGATTACAGGTTTCTCTATCCGCATTTTCAAGTCATCATTACTTTTACGTATTTCCGGATTTAAAGAATGAAAGTCTGTGTCATAGATGCATACACCTCCACCTATTTTTACATCATCACCTATGGATATATATTTATGGCAGATCAAGGCTGCTTGTGATATACCTACGTTATTACCGATAATCAATTCTGCATTCCTGTCTACGAAGAAAGTACATTTTTGGTAACATCCCATGGGATTTCCTTTTATTCCATTATTCATAGCAAAATTTTTGCCAATAATAAACTTGCCTCCCATAGCCACCATGATATAGGGAATTCCTGATGTGCGATAATCCTTAAATAGAACATTATTTCCTTTTAAAAGCCACCAACAATAAGCCTTTTCGAGGAGATTTCTTATTTTTCCATTTACTTTTCGGACCGACTTATAAATCAAGTTTAATATCATTGTTTTAATATGGACTGATAAATGTTATTCAAATTCTGAGCGTTTATTTCTTTGTTATGTCGTAACATTGCTATTTCTCGTTCATTTTTCATTAATTTCTCACATAACTTACTGTTCTCAAAAAGTTCACAAACTCGTTGTGCCAACAGAGCTATTTCTTCATATCGATAAAGAAAACCTGTTTCGTTGTCTGTTATCATATCCATAGTTCCTCCTGTATAAGAAGCTATACAAGGTGTACCTATCAATTGCGCTTCTCCTACAGAATTAGGGCTGTTCTCTATAGCCGAAGGACAGATGAATACGTGGGCCTTTGTATATTGTTCGGCCATTTCTTCTTCGGAGAGTATACCCAGAAAGTGAATTGTATTTTCTACATGGTATGCTTTTATTAATCTTTGTATATAGTTCGCAAAACCGTTTTTTCGTAAAAGGGAAGTTGATATAAAATTATTTCCGGCAACATATATTTGTGTGTCAGGATAATGCTGTAGAATAATAGGAAGAGCTTTTATTACTTGTTGCAAACCTTTGAGTGGATAATGTGCCTGACTTAAAAAAATAGTATGTTTTTGGCAAGTATGATACTCCCATTTTTTATGATAAAAAGTAGGGCGTAATGTTTCATTGCAGAAATGATATGTTAGGTTAGGGGAGATAGCCCACACATTTGATCGATCCCAACTAGTTCGGCCTATCACATGATTTACTATGTGCAAAAGCTGTTTCTCATACTCTCCACGTAAATACATTTTATTTTGTTGGGTCAATAGGCTATCTTTTCGAATGATGTCGCGAAAGGTTTTTGTTTTTTGTATCTCTCTTGCAGATATCCCTCCTAAATAATATTGTGCACATATGCTTACCATGCCTTGTATGGAAATAACTATATTTTTTGTATTACAGGCTTTAGCGCATGCTAATGAATGTGGATATTCTGAACCATGTATATGGATTATGTCAGGGGTGAAGTGCTCTTCTATTTGTTTAAAATATTGTTCCCATTCTTTGTTATAGCATTGATTTCCTTTTATTTGGGGAATTAAATAATATTGTATTTTATAATTTGTTACTATCTTTAACTCTTTGCCTGAATATAAAGAGGCAACAGCTAAATCCAAATGGGGATTATTTTCCAATAATGCTAAAGCACTGGCATACATCCATCCGCCTACAACCGGGGGTGTCATGTGTAACTCATTACAGACCTCCGGAAATATAATATTAGATACCCAAAGAACTTTCATATCTTTTTTGTTTTTTGATTAAAAAAATCCCTTTCACCCACTGCTGCATATCTTTATTAGTCATCATTCTGAATGGTTCGGAGAAACAAACTCCCAAGAATATGATATTCATCATGAAGAAGGTCTCAAATAAAGGTTTTTCCCAAATGAAACTCCATGTCCACAGGAAGGCTGTATATATACCGATTCCTTTCATATATATACTTCTGCTTTTATATATTGCTAAATAACTGGCTCTGATGTACATTAGAAAAAAAAGGATAACTCCTATAAGACCATACCAAAGCAAGATATCCAATATTCCTACTTCATTTCCGTATCTTCCGATTAGTTTGGTGGTTTCATCTTTTCCTCTGTCAACCCACAATGGTCCTTCGTCTCCAAAGGCAGGACTTCGTCCTGTTATCCAGGCATTATATTTATTCATTGTATAAAATACATTTTCATAAATTGCCGTACGGGTATCAGCTTTTAAATTATCTTTATAATATTGCCCGTCAGATCCTTTGGCTTTTAATTCATAATTTCCCTTAATGTATTCATCCATTTTGAATACGTTGAATTTTCCGCTTACTCCTAAAGATAGCAATACAATAGGTAGTACCAATAAAACGACATGGATACATTTGAAAAACCAGGAGGGAATGATCTTCCCAGAATAGGAAATGCCTAAACCTATTGCGGATGCTACTAACATTTTAATCATGTCATTTCTTTGTTCTTGAGTAATGAAGAAGAAGAGGACAATCCCTAATAAGAACCATTTTCTCTTTCCCGGAATCAATGCAAAAAAAAGTAATAGAGTAGAATATGGAAGATAATTTAAGTATCCGGGATCATGTAATAATAGAATAGAAATTCCAATTAATGGAAGATAGTATTTCCAAAAACATCGATATAATCCTTGAAGCCAGTATGGATTGGAACCTATCAATATAATACTATAAAATAATGTTGTAAGTAAATTGTTGATTATAAACTTCCACATCCAATATCCTTCCGCATAATGGCAGCTTCTTAAAAAACCGATTATCAGCCATAATATAAAGGCACATGTGATGATATAGCCATATTTATCTATAGTCCTGAATGGTGCATATTTCCTTGCTCCTTGTAATAGCAGAAAGAGTATGATGGTTCTGAATCCCCAAGTAACGGGTTCCGGAAAATGGAAAACTTGTGATACTATGATGTATAACATCACACTGAATCCAGCCCAGATAAGTGTCTTTAGATTATTTCGGATTAGATTCATTCAAGGCTGTTTTGAATAAGTTTAAGTATTGGTCTACTGTTTGGTCCTTAGTATTTTTGTTACTAAACTGTATAGCATTTATTGCCATTTGTTCCCTTTTTGCGGGATTGTCCATTAGTGCCTTTAACCGTTTGATGAATACTTTGATGTTGTTATTGGGAATAATGATACCATTGTATTCATTTGTGATAATATCTGTGATTGATTCAAAACTGTTATAAGAGATGGGAATCACCCCCATTTGTTGCCCTTCCATCAGTACCATAGGCCATCCTTCGTATTTTGAGGCCATTATCATGATAGATGACTCTTTGTAAAAGGGTAGAGGAGAGGTGTAACCCATAAAATGTATACGTTTTAAGTTCATCTTTTGTGCTAATTTGAGAATCTGTTTAAATCCTTCGCCTTCGCCAACGAATGTTAATTCCCAATCGAGGTAATTATTATCAGCTTCTATAGCTTTCCATATTTTGAATAGTACAGGAATCCTTTTTACGTGATTGGTAGAACAAACTATTAATACTCTTTTCTTTTTCTGATGTAGCTCTTCGATTGGATATGATTCATCGAATACTACTGGGTTTCCGATAGCTGCGACTTTTTCTTTTTGGGCATAAGGAATTATTTTTTTTAATAATGGATAGAACTTATCTGATAATAGAATGAATTTATCACTATTGTTGTATGCGTTTCGAAATACTCGTTTCTCGTTGTAATGCCCTTTTATATAATACATAGGCAGAAAAGGTATTTTAGATAGAGTATATAATTTGTATAGGATGTTACTACTTTGATGATAGATATTTAGAAGACCTTCTATTCTCAAACTATGTAACATAGGCCTGTTATGATAAGCGGTTAGAATAACCGTTTCTTGTTTTTTTAGTGGAGATAGTAAAGTATAATCTATATTACAGAATTGGCTTAGTATAATATCGAATTTATTACCTGAGTATTTGTAACTTTCCGATAGCTTTATTTTTTTTATAAAAAAGTTTGAAGGATGCTCTGACTCACGCATGTATCCCAAAGTACAACTATGACCTTTTGCGATAAATCCTTTGGCAAGAAGGTTCGTCATAGTTGCTACTCCTCCCATATAAGGAGGATCTGCATCGAAAGATATGATAAGAATGTTCATTTATTCTTTATTGAGATTTTGTGATGTATATATTGAGTTAAACGATTAATTCTATGTCGTATAATCGGGATGCAGTGTTTGAGAACGTAGAATTTGTGCAGCCTATAATTTTTTTTGTTGCTCCAAGGCAATATAAATCTACTACAGCACCTTTCATGCCTTCAACATCATCCCTTACAAGTGGTAGCTGTGAGAAGATGATTCTGTCCCCATATCTTTTTGTCATATCTTTTTTGACACTTTCTTCATCTGATGATAAATAGAAACGGCAGTTTGAGTTTATTGTTATTTCTCGGTCCATTAGTGAATAAAATTTTTCTATTGGATTATTTTTTAGGCAGTTATATACGACTCAACACTTAGCCCGTCGCAATAACTTTTAGTTATAAAAAGAAATCCCCTGTAGGCTATTTACAGGGGATAACATGTTTTGTTTCTTTTCGTCTGCTAAGATAAGCATTATTTTTTATTTTGCCATTATATCGCGAATCTTATTTATATCATGGATTTTATACATTTCTGAAACGTTGTAAACAGAGTCTAAAACAGCGCAAAAACCAACTTCTTCTTCGTTCATATATTTATCCTTGCATTTAAAAAAACATAGCATCGCATATTCTTTTCCTCCTGTATTAAATTCATTCAATTTCTTGTCATTCTCTACTATATAGCTAAATACTTCTGGCGTACATCCATGTATTAGTAGTCTTAGTTTAGAACTACGTAGATTCATCCAGGCTAATAGCTCTTCACTGTCTTCTGGGTTCGCTTTAGGTATATTTCCCTCTACTTTAGGGCTAATAATATACAGTTTACTGAATTTATCCGCTTGCAATTGATATTTTTCACCCATTTTTTCAACGAGATACTCTTTTACATTGCGTTGGGCTGTTTTTTCTTGATTCTGACATGATGTAAACATAATTAATGCTAACATCAACAATAAATAGTTCCTTTTCATAATTTTGCATTTTATTGGTTAATACTATGTTTTTAACAACTTCGCAATAACCATACACCTGAAAAATAAGAAAGGCGTAGAGCTATTGCCTAACGCCATCAAGGGCTACCACACCCTTCTCACTTATAGGCAAAGTCTACGCCAGTATATTGGCGTATAAACGCAATACACCCATAAGTGAGCTTATATAGCCTGTTCCTTCAATGTGGTAGTTCGATGGCGATTAGGCTATAATATGTAAAAAGCGTACCATTTATTCAATGATACGCTGCAAATATAAGAATAACTTCATAATCTTCAATGTTAATCCTTATCCTTTTTAGGCTTTTCATCCTCCTTAATCTCAGTGGCCTGTTCTGGATCATTTATACGGCAAGTCATTACCCTAAGTAATTCGTCAAATTCTTCCTTAGGAACACTTATATTGATATTGAACTTTACAGTTTTTATATCTTTTAAGTCTATCTCTTTTGCTTCTTTCTTCTTTCGTTTTTTAGTCATATCTAAGCTATATTACGCAAAAGTAAATTAAATCTTTGAGAGTCGCTATAATTCCGAGTGTTAAATCGGAAAATATATTCATCTACATATCTCTGCATATACTCCTTACTTACATGATAATAAATTCCAATTATCATCCGTTTGAAGTGTGACCATACATTTTCAATTCCATTTGTACTAATAGTGATTATTTCTCCATATTCTGTAGCGTAAGTTGTTCCATAAAAATGTTTCTCGTGATCTACAGACATTTGCTTATAACTGCCAATTAATCCAGTATATTCCCAACCGTCAGTGTAAACCACGCTCCATGCTTCCACATTCTTCCTTACAATTGGAACTAATGTTTTCGCTTGGGTGTTGGAAACGACTTTAGCAATTACCTTGCCGTTCCTTTCAAGTATCCCAAACACAGGCACTTTATCTTTGAAAGACCGTCCCTGGCATTTCTCAACTTTCTTGTCCTTATGTCTATTCTTGTTCTTTCCTCCTACAAATGTTTCGTCGATTTCGACTTCCCCAGATAATACATGATTATTTTCCTTTGTCATATATTGCCTGATCTTATGAAGCATATTCCAAGCAGTCTTTTGAGTTATACCCAAATCTCTTGCCAACTGGCACGATGAAACACCCCTTTTGTGTGATAAGAATAACATCATAACATAGAACCAAGCTCTTAAGGGTAACTTGGTATTAGCGAATGCAGTTCCAGTTTTTACGTCAAAATAACGTCCTGTGTTTTTGCATTTATACCTACCATTGCTACACTTATAAACCTTTGACGTCGCATCATACGGAGAAACAACTTTATCTCCCCAACGCATCTTCTCAAAGTATCGGATGCAACTTTCTTCATCTGGGAAATTATCAGATAGAGTTAAAAGAGTAAATTCTGTCTTCATAGTGTCTATCTTTTAGTTTCCTAAATATACTAAATCTAAGTGAGATATGCAATAAATCAGCAATATTTTTCTGAGAAAAAGTTCAAAAGTATGCTAAAGAACATTTTTGCAAAACATGCGAACAAGTTAATAATTTGCAAACCATAAATAGTATATTTGCAGCATGAAAACAATAGAAGAAAACATCAAAGCCCTGGAAATAGATAACGTCTTGGCTCAAATAACCCCCATGTCAAATATTGTACGTCTTTCTGAACTACAAGGAAAAATAGGAATGAATACAATAATTGTTGGGCGACTGGAAAAAGAGGGTTTTGTTGGAGTTACTCGATATGAAAATGGAGATATGCATATACGATTAACCCATGAGGGCTATAATCTCATAAATGATGGAGGATATTCTTTTTATGATAAAAGAGAACGTATACAAAAAAGAAAACGAATAGTTTGGAATGCGGTTTGCTATATATTAGGAATAATTACCACTTTAGTAGGACAATACGTATTATTCCAATTAACCCGCCTGAAATAATTCCTAATAAGAAATATATTAGCAATGTTTTAAATCTTTCTTTCTCCATAACTTTTATTTTTCATACTTTTCAAATTTAATATTAAAACCTCTCGGATTTTCCGAGCTATTACTTTTAGTTATACGGTGTAGGATTATATATAAGTGCCATTTTTTATTGAGGCAAGATTGTCTGTACGTCTGATGTGTACACCAACTACGTTATCTTCATATTGTTCTGTTATCAGAGAAATTCTCTCTTTTAATTCTTGGGTCGGCTTGAAAAAAGTTGCTAAAGATGATGTTATTTCATAAGGTGTAAATGGATTATAAGATGTCACGTAAATATTTTGTTTTCCTGTTGTCAATTTTTCAAAATTGTTTCTATTGATTGTGTTGCCATTATAATATGCATCAAAATAAATCTTTTTTAATATATCGGGAATGTATAGATTCTTTTTCCTGCCGGGCTTGAGATAAAACTTTCGGAGTGGTTTTATTTCTATGCAGTCTAATGGTTCAAAAAGATCGGTAAAGTGTGCATAGCATTCTTTGCTTTTTTCCCAGTAAATGTATAATTGGGCATCTTTGTGATACTTCTGATATAGGATGCCTGACGTAATGGCATTTAGCCGGTTGCACAAACCGGCAGTGGGGACTAGGGTTATTTTCATATTGATCTTGAATATTTGTTTACTAATTCCCAAAATAGTTGGCGTAAGCTACGTAATGGGAGGACAAAACAGGCTTTTATCATTTGTTTAAATGGCTGTTGGATATCAGAACTTCGTTTCCCATGATCGCTTATTCTACTCGCATGGATAGCTTGTCCAGGTCTTAAGGATTCGAAATCATTCCAAATAATTTTGATTTTATGCGTGGACATGTGCTGATATATTAATCCGGTCAATATAGCTTGATCGTGGCGATGTCCTATAAAACCTTTGTTTTCATTAGCTAGTCTTTCAGGTGGAACATCTGCAACCAAGTTACTTGATGATAGCTCCTTCCAGTTTAGTGTAAAATTTAATGAAAAATCGGTCTTCTTAACAAAAAGGATACCACCGGCTATCTGATAGAAATGTTTCCAGGTTTCCCCATTGTTTGGTGTGAAGTACTCTATCACATCTTTTTTTATAAATCTTTTGTTTATACAATTTATGCGAAAGGCTAGTAAGTCATATTTTTGCATAATAGCAAAATAATGGTTCCATTGATCGGTTGGATATAAGTTACATCCTGCATCTACATATATAATAATATCATTCTCTTTGATTTGAGATAGCATATCATGTATGATATAAGATTTCCAGATCCAATAGCCGCCTCCTTTTTCGCACATAAATAATGGATTGGAGGTTATTTGTGGTGGTAAATCTTCTGGTCCATAGGCTTTTATTACGTCGAACTGCTGAGTTTGGTGCGCTTCTAATATAAGTCTTTCTTTCGCTTTCTGGTAGTTTTGGTTACCATACGTGATCAAAAATTTCATTTAATCTTGTCTTTTATACTTTTTAATAAAAGAGTTAACTTTTCTCGTTCTTCTGTATTAATGCCTTTACATAAAAATAATAAAATAAAAGTTCCTGTACAACAGCTAAATGTGATAAAGAGTCGAAGGGCACTGGACGGCATGATATTGATAATGATTTCGCCCGTAAGGAGACTTATAGTTGTTATTATTAAACAGGGGATTAATGTTGTATTGAAGTATGAACGTGGTGGTATTTGGCAGTTTTTCCATGCAAAATAGATGCGTATTCCACCTTCGCAGATGCTCCAGATGGCAATGCTGATAAGATACATACTATAGGGAGGGGCTCCTAAATAGAATGCAATGTAAATCAGTGGGAGCGGTAGTATATTGAGGAATGTAATGATTATACTGATATGCTTTATGTTGCCTTGTGCAGATATGGAAGTGTTTAAAACCATAGTAAGCTGTTCGATAAGTGTTCTGCACAATTGTAGTCGTGTAAAAATAACGGCATGTTCCGGTACTTGCTTTAGCCAAAGAGATAAGATATAAGGGGTTTCAATGATAACAGGCAGTGCGAAGAGAGCTGTTATGAGAAAAGTGAACTTGCATCCGGATAAAGCGATTTTTGTGGATAAATCTTGGTTGGAGGCACCTGCGCTTTTGCCAATTACCGGGTTCAAGGCCTTCAACATGTTGCTTGCAAATACACATAATTGACCGGTTATTTGTCCTGCTATGCCTTGGGCTGCATTTAATACGGTTCCGAAAAACATATTCAGTACGATTCCTAAACCGTAGTTGCCTATCATGCTGGTTGCACTATTGCCAAAGCTCCATCCTGCAAAGCTTGTCATTTCTTTCATCATCGTCTTGTCCCAGTATTTCTTGGGTGCAATCGTGCATTCCGTATAATGTTTGTGGCAATATATTCGCATTATGGTCAGCGTGATCAGTGGTATGCATGCCATCAAAACGCCATAAACAATCAGTTTGTCTGAGAAAGTATAAACAACGATAAGTGCTACTGATAACTTCAGTAATGATTCGATGATTCCTATGATCGCATAGTATTTCATGTTTTCGTGGGCATTGAGCACTGCGTCATAAGGAACGGACATCACCGTAAACATGGTGCTGACTATCAAACTGCCATATACTACCTTTGCAGCAAAAATCCGGTCTGCTGGAATATTCAGAATGCCGTTGAAGAAAAAATATCCGGCAATCAGCAGCGCAATTCCCGCAGCCAATGCTATAAAGAAATGCAGTAGGATGCTGATGTTGAATATACTTTTCTGTTTTTTCTTGTTTCCTTCCCCTTCCGAATAGGACATAAACCTCTGCGTGGCTCCGGCCATCGCTGCGTTCAGGAATCCCAGCATGGCTATGGCTCCACCTACGATATTGAATATACCGAAATCGGCTGCTCCCAGTGAATTCAGAA
>UMCS01005113.1_pt1 | contig 12892 bp, 8 predicted proteins | sample 1964281 | NCBI WGS metagenome assembly UMCS01 (sample SAMEA4835973, study PRJEB28245) | human gut metagenome | biome: gut microbiome; material: fecal sample | place: Denmark | collected 2008
ACTTATTTTGTTCTGTGCTTTTGTGTTGTCTCAAGCACAAGTGATATTCTATAGCAAGATTTAATAAAATGCAAGCACTTTTTTGTATTTATTTAAGAACAATTTATCTTTTTTTATAATTTTCTTGTTTTTTCATCATTTTACCATGTTTTTTATATTGATATGTGCCTTTATACCCCTTATAATTCTATTATATTCCCAATTTTAAGAGAAAATATTTATATTTAATATACATTTATTAAGAAAAGAGAGTTGATATGAAGTTAAAAAAATTCGAACAACAGCCAAAACACGTTGACAATATTCCAATTGAGGCTATTAATCTTGATTCTGAACAGGAACAGCCGCCAAAACCTGACAAAGCTGTTGGCAAGAATGTATTCCAGCCTAACAGCAAATACTTTACAATTGTTATATATGGTCTGCTTTTTGTGCTAGGTGCAATTCTTATATATAAGTTCATTGGTAACTGGCCTGCAACCGTCAAGTCATTTGGCAATATATTCCATATACTGTCACCATTTCTTATTGGTGGCATGATTGCGCTTGTTCTTTATCCGTTTATCAAGGCCCTTTATAACAGGTTCTTCATGGGGGTATGCCATATCAAGTCCAAGAAAGCCGCCAAAATGCTTTCAATTCTTGTTGCTTACCTGATAGCAGTTGGCGCATTTGCAGTATTAATAGGCTTTGTTGTGCCTCAGATATACAAAAGTATTACAGAGATTGCCAATCAGGCTCCTGTATGGTACGAGAATATCCGCAACTGGTTCACTGAGTTTGAAGATAAGCACGCCAATTCTTCTATTGATTACAATTTCATTAATCAGAAGATTGAAAATGCTCTTCCTAAACTTGTTGACTACATGACTGGTGCACTTACCAATATGGTTCCTTACATTCTTAATACATCCATGGCCATTCTTTCGGGTGTGTTAAACCTTGTTATTGCAATTATCGTGTCCATCTACATGATTTCTGATAATAAGAATATCTTTTATCATTTTAAGAGATTTTTATATGCCGTGCTTCCTAGGAAAACAGCAGACAATACACGCATCATCTGTAAGAATTGTGCAAGCATTTTTATTAATTATATTATCGGCAAATCATTTGACTCAATTATTGTCATGATTATCTGCTTTATTATCATGCTGATTCTCAAGCTACCATATGCTGTTCTTATAAGCGTGATTGTCGGCATAACGAACATGATTCCGTATTTCGGACCATACATCGGTGGCGTGATTGGCGGTGTGATTATTGTTATCGCAAGCCCTATCAAACTTATCATATTTGTAATCATGATTGTCTGCATCCAGCAGGTTGACGGTCTGCTTATTGGACCTCGTATCATCGGCAGTACTACAGGTCTTAAGCCTGTATGGGTTGTGTTCTCAATAACCGTAGGTGGGGCGCTGTTTGGCGTAATTGGAATGTTCCTTGGAGTTCCCGTATTTGCCGTATTAAGCTACCTGTTAAACATTACAGTGCAGCATTTTCTGGACAAAAGAAAAGTCACCGTGCAGCCTTATGACTCGCCCGATGACCTCTAGATTATTTTTTGGTATTAAGAATTCTCACGACATCGTCGAGGGAATTCTTAAATCTTACCACTCTGTAATTCGCACCTTTATGCACATACATCACTTCTGATACTTTCCTTGCAAATGCTTTATTCTTCACAACAATTCTCCAAAAGCCTTTATATAGTATATGCATTTATTATTAATGATTTCTTACTGCGATAAGTTTACAGATAGGATTGCCCATCTGTGAAAATCTTGTCTCATACTCTGTCATTACATTACCCTCGTTAAGTACAGAGTCATTATGTAAGTCAAATGTGACAACAGGAAGCTCCCAGTCTGCCTCTTTAATCTCTTCTAATGAAAAATCGAATAAATCTTTATTGTCTGTTTTGAATTCCACCTGTCCGTCCGGCTTTAATATAATGTCATATCTTGCCATGAACTGTCTTGAGGTAAGTCTTCTCTTCGCATGTCTGTCTTTTGGCCATGGATCTGAAAAATTAAGGTATATTCTGTCTACCTCTCCCGCTCCAAACACCTCACATATTGCCTCTGCATCCATTCTGATGAATCTTAAATTAGGAAGCTGAAGCTCATCCTGTTTCTCTACAGCTCTTAAAAGTACGCTTGAATACTTCTCTATACCCACATAATTAATATCAGAATTATTCGCTGCCAGTGTTGTTATAAATGTGCCTTTACCCATACCAATCTCTATACGGATTGGATTATCGTTACCGAAAACCTGTGACCATGTGCCTTTCATCCCCTCTGGCTCTGTAAACACATATTCATTCTCTATCATTACTTCCCTTGCTCCGGGTACATTTCTAAGTCTCATACATTACTCCTATCTTATATATTAGCTCAGATTTCGGCTATGTCCGTGTGCGGTATACGCTTGAATATGACAAGCTGTGCAGGAGTTAATGCCACCATCTGCATAAGTTCAGTGCGTGAAAGCACGTCCAAACGAAGTGCGTTTGATTTCACGCACTGTAATAGACTTTGCAGATGGCGGCATTTACTCATGCTAAGCGAAGTCATCCTGAAAGCACATGCCGCACACAGACATAGCCGAAATCTGAGTTTCCTATATATTATTTACCATAAATATCACTTTTTGCCAAGCGGGGTTTACTTATGTACAATCCTGGGCTACAATGTATTTGTATATTTTATTAATCGGAGGAATTATCTCTATAATGAAAAAGCAATTTTTAAAAGGATTACTTATAAAGATAACCAGCGCTGTATCTGCCACTGTTTTGGTATTCTCAGCTTTTGCAGCGGATACCCAGGCTGCAGCATACAACAAAGTCTACAGCGAGACAGACACAACCAGCACAGAGGCTGTATGGCCGGATGCACCTGATGTTAACTCAAGCAGCTGCATTCTTATTGATGCTGATACAGGTTCCATTCTTTTCGAGAGGAACTCTCATGAAAAATGTTATCCAGCCAGCACAACCAAGATTTTAACAGGGCTCCTTACTATTGAGAACTGTAATATGGACGATGTTGTAACATTTTCACAGTCAGCTGCTAACTCAATTAATGTATATGAGGATGCCAACTTAAGTTCAAAAGCAGGCGAGCAATTTACTGTCAACCAGCTTCTTCACGGACTTCTGCTGTATTCTGCCAACGAGATGGCTTATGCCCTCGGTGAACATGTGGCTGGCTCAATAGATGCATTTGTCGATATGATGAATGCCAAGGCAAAAGAACTTGGTGCTTTGAATACACATTTTGCCAATGCAAGCGGATTATATAATACCAACCACTACACAACGGCATATGATATGGCAATGATTGCAAGAGGGTGCTATAACAATGCTTCTTTTGTCAGCATTGATTCAACTGCCGATGCATATGTAATTCCTGCAACTAACATGTCTGCACAGCGTACAATAAGACACCGACACAAGATGTTAAAGGGTCGTGCCTACTATTATGAATACTGCAAGGGTGGTAAAACAGGATATACTGATGAATCACAGAATACACTTGTTACATTTGCAGAAAAAGACGGTATGCGTCTTATATGCGTTGTATTTAAGGAAGCCACAGATGAGATAAGATATGTTGATACAAGAACCCTTTTTGACTGGGGATTTGCCAATTTCCAGAAATCAACAACAACCGGAAGCCAGCTCGGAGCAATGTTCTCTAATGACAACTATTACAACTCGGCTGTTTTCTCAACTCTTTCACTAAACTTTGGACTAAATGCTTCATTTATCACAATACCTAATAAAAGTTCATTGTCAAATGTATCAATGACGGTTGATGATAATTATGACATGACCAATGAGAATGGTGTTATGACAACACATCTTAAGTTCTTATACAATGATAATACTGTCGGCACAACTACACTTAATATATCTGCTGCCGGAACAGATACCGGAAGCCTGCTGCCATACATTAATAATGATGTTTCATCATCTTATAAACCAAAAACATGTATCAGAATTAATATATGGATACTTGTTGGAATTGGTGCCGTTATTCTTTTTATCATCTACATTATTGAAGAACGGGCAAGAAGAAAAAGACAGAGAAGACACTATAACAGAAGAAGACGCAGATTATAATAAACAGAGGATTCGGAGCTAAACCCTGAATCCTCTGTTTTCTATATTATCAGTCTGTGTTTCATTACTAATTCCACCTTTTGAATATGTAAGGCCTGAATATACAGCCTGTGTATTCTTCATAAGCGGCTCAGAATCATCCTGTTTACTAACCTCATAAAAGGATGCCCTGAGTTTCTTTAAAAGCCCTGTAATTCTGTTAATCTCATTATTATCAAGACTTACAGATGCTGAAATAAGTGACCTCTTCATATGATTATATATTACGAAAAGATTAGCTGATATCTCATACTGCATATCAAGTCCGCATATAAGCTGGTCTATAACCTTCTGTGCCATATATATATTATTATGCGCATGCTCTGTACTATCACTCTCACATGCATCATTAAGATATTCTATAGCCATATCATACAGAATCACAACAAGCTGTGATGCTGTTGCCTGTGTAATTCTATACTGAAATGTCTTAATTGTTTCTTTAGTCATAGCATCCCTTTCCTATATAACCATTGAATCTTAAACTACTGTAATAACTGTAATACCTGTGAAGGTCTTTCATTAGCCTGTGCAAGTATTGACGTAGCTGCCTGTGTAAGAACTGTTTCAGAAGTATAAGTAGTCATCTCTTCTGACATATCAGTATCTATCATTGTTGATAATGACTTGGTAAGGTTCTCACTTGAAACCTCAAGGTTATTAGTTGTATGATCAAATCTGTTCTCGTATGCACCGATTCTTGAACGTATTTTATTAGTCTTATTAATAGCTTCATCTACAGTAGATATCGCCCTTGATGCTGTATACTGAGTCATGACATTCATATGCTCCGTGCCAAGTGAATACGTTGTTATTGCCGGAATATCAATAACAATAACCTGATCCTGATTAGCACCTACATGTATGCTCATAGTTCCAACGTCTGTGACTTCCTGACTTATAGTTCTCGCTGTACCTGCACCTGCAGCTGACTGTCCATCATTGTTACTATCGTCAAATACAGTACCTGCCGCATTACCTGGAACATCCATTGAAAACTCTTTGTTATTAACATCTGTTACTGTAATTACAGTTCCCTTTGTTGAAAGAATTGCCGAATCAGCAAACCCAATTCGCTTCCCATCATCTCCTGTAGCAATCTCTGCCTTAACATCGCTTCCTTCTACATATATACCATCTTGTGTTGCTGCCTGTGGCATTCCCAAAATATCTGCAAGCTCTGCATTATCACATGTTATATTCATCTTCTGGTCACTTCCATACTGGTTAGTCATAATAACAAGTGTTGAACCAGCATAATCGGCTGTTGGCACATAACCTGCATAATCAGTACCATTAGCTGCTGTATCATTATTAAGGTCTTTAACTGTAAATGCAGAACCACCTGTGATGTTAACTCCGTCAATAATCTTTCCCATCACCTTATCAAGTGTATCACCTTCGGAAATGCTTATCTTGTAACCGTTTATGCTTATTGTTCCTTCCTGTTCTTTTGTTATAGAAGCTGTTGATGACATAGTAATACTTCCTGCTCCTACCGCTATAGCCTGTCTTGCGTCCTCAGTAACAGTTATTCCATATACACCTGCTGTATAGCTGTCAGATACAGAAAGCTGATTAACTCCCTGAAGGTCTGAATATACTCTTCTTGAAAGATTACCGTTAATAAGAGACTGTGTATTGAATTCTGTCTGATCAGATATTCTGTCAATCTCATTATTAATCTGTTCTATCTCTTTCTGTATAGCTTCTCTTTCATCATCTGAATTAACATCATTAGCAGCCTGAACGCTAAGCTCCTTTAATCTTGTGAGCATACTCTGGATTTCGGTAATTGCGCCTTCTGCTGTATTCAAAACAGAAACTCCATCTGCTGTATTATTCTGGGCCTGACTAAGACCTCTTATCTGTGCTCTCATCTTTTCAGAAATAGCACAGCCGGCAGCATCGTCCTTAGATCCATTTATCTTGTATCCTGATGATAATCTTTCAATTGATGTTGACAGATTATTCTGTGATTTCTGTAATGCATTGTTGGCAACAATTGCTGCCACATTAGTTCCTATTCTCATATCTTAACCTTTCTGTCTGTCCGATTTACCTGTTCATGCTCTATATATCGGACTTTCTGTTCAAATCTTTAGCCTGCAAGCAGTTTTACAATCTGTGCTGCAATTTCATACAGCTTATCTGTTGCCACACTGTCAGCCGCTGCTTCATAAGTCACATATGGCACGTCTGACGATTTTGTAATGTTGACGGTCACATTTGTAAATCCAAATCCTTTTTTTAAATTTTCTTCCATATCCTCAAGAAGCTGGCTCCCTTCATCTGAAACTGCTGTGTCACTGACAATGTACATACCAAGACTTTCTCTGTCAGCCTTAGCCTCAACAGAAACTTTTCCTAATACGCTGCTTAGCATGTTTACAGATATACGACCTTTATTGTCGTCATCCTGAACCAATGTAAGTTTCAGCATACCTGTACTTCCTGAGTCTGTTATATACGGTATTCTGTAATCATGCCTTAATGCCAGATTCTTAATATATCCAATTGTTCTGTCCTTAAGTCTTAAATCCAGAAATCCCTCGTAATTGACATCTATCTGTGTATCAAGGTCTCCTGCTTTGGAAAGAACCTCCTGAAGTTCTTCCTCTGTCTCATCTTTCATTTCTTCATACATAAGTGACAGTTTTTCTTTATGTCCGATTTTTTCAATCGAATCCCTTGCATAATCACGTGTTGTCTTAACACCTCTGATATCCGGGAACTGTCCGGATTCTAAAAATGCTTTAACAGCCTGTATGTTACCACTGTTTATTTCTGTATCTGCATTTCTTATCTGCCTCAATATATCAGCTCCTGCCTGCACTGCTGCCTGCTGTTCCTTAAGATATTCCTCATAATATTGTTCCTCGGCTGCCGCATCATAGTTATCCTCTAACTGTTCAATAAACATTTCAACGGACTGTTCTCCGATTCCGGATGAGTTATCCACATTCTTTAATGTATTCGGGGTAACTAATCCACCATTTGCCATAAATAATGCACTGTAATAGTTAGCAATTCCGCTTACCTCTGCCATTCCTGTATTCTCATCAATAACAGCGTCCATGTCATAATGCTTTCTTGAATTATATGCAGTCATAAGATTGTTCATAGTGACCTCTGCTCCCTGCTTAATCAGCGCACCTGCTGCCACTCCGGCATCTCTGGTGAATATATTCATCATCTGGTATATTCCTATAAACTGCTTTCTCTGCTCTTTAGTAATACCATTGGTACGGTCAAGCTTATAAAGAAACTTTGAAAACTTCTCCTCATTATCCTTAGATGCCTTATCATTAGCCTCTGTAAGATATTCGTTGACTTCCTCAATTGAAGCATTCATTGGATTTACTCCGTCTTTTATCATATTAAGAACTGTCTCTGGTTTCATATTCTTAATAAGATTATTAATCATTGCATTAACAGATTTGACTATCTCTACATTTTCCTTTGTCATATCCATGTTATTAGCAGCCAGTACCTTTATTGCTTCCTTGTCCTCATCAGTTCCCTCAAGTCCAAGCTCCCTAATAATATCATCAGCACTTCCCTGTACTGCCTTCTTTAATGAATCACCTAAATCGCCTCTTATCTGAGTTCCAACCGCCTCATAAGTTTCATTCATCTTGTCAAACATACTGGCAAATACACGCGCAGGATTTCTTACAATCTCATTCAATGTCTTTCTTGCTTCAAGAACATCTGTATATGCAATCTGCGCTTCTTCATACATTTCATCCGTCTGTTCATATTCCATAAGCATTGAATTAAGCTCATCTATCGGAGTTGTAAGAATAGAAATGTTATTCTTAACGAGATATATAGACGCATTTGCACTCATAAGAACCCTTGCTGTTACAAGCGTGTCATACGCCTTATCTGCTGCCTGCTGTACATCAGATGCCTGATTCCTAACTTCACTATTTCCTGTGCTTACTGTTGCTGCACTGTATTCAATTCTGAAGCTTCTTGCATCCATCTCCAGCTTAAGGCTTGCTATTGTAAATGTTTCTCCTTTTGATACCACATTTGCAACATCTGAATACTCTGCCCTGTTAATAGTATCAAGAGCTGTCCTTATATCATCAATTGGCGAACCTGTAACGAGCGTATTCTCTGCCTTGCCTCCAAGCTTCATGTTATCAAGTATCTTATTAAGCATTTCATCAGGGTCAGCCTTAATCTTTTCAATATCTATCGCATCAAGCTGTGCCTTATATTCAAGATTTTCTTTAGTAACAGGAATCTGTGCATCAATAAATGCTCTTGCGTCAGCAAGCGTCTTGTCATTAATCTCAAGACCTGCCGAAGCAATTATTTTCTCAATTCCCGGCCTTAAAGCTTCAAAATCAGCGTCAGATATTGCATTTACACACCTTCCTATTGTAACGCCATCTGCACTGATACTTGATGAGGTTGCCGCCTGTGCCTGATATATTCCAGCAATTGAAGGCTCAATGCCATTAGCAACCATGTAATTCTTTGTGTTCTCTGATAATGGCTTTAACTCTTTACTCTTTTCAAGTGTGCCTTTAACCTCAGCAACACTTTCATCATTGACAGCTATATCTGCTCCCTGCATACGGCTCTCGACACTTGCCGCTGTTGCTGCACTTCCAGTCACACTCTCAATCTTATCCTTAGAAACTGCTGTGCCATAATTAACATAATCATCAGAGTGCATCGCAAGTTCAATCTTAATTTTCTCAATAATATTAACCATATCATCTTGTGTAGCATCTGTAAGATTAAAGCCGTCCTCATCTAGCTTTACCGCATCAGCACCTGATAACTTCATCATCAATGCCTTAAGGCTTATCTTTGCACTGGAAGCACTCGCCATAATCTGGCTCTTTACATCATCTGCCTCCTTAAGAAGTCCCTCATATGTATTGTCAGTTGCAGCTGTCACATTGCCAGAGATTACCACTCCTGCAAATGAGCCTGCCACACCTTCACTTTTAACTGCCTTATTTTCTTTATAATTAATAGATGTTCCCTGTGCCGCAACATCTTTATTAAAATTCGCGCCTGAAACTGTATATGTCATATTCTGCTGCCTTTCTTATTTACTATCTGAAACAATCACTCATTGTCATATAATAAATATTTCGGCAGATATGGTGGGATAATTGAGAGATATATTATAGCAAATAAAAAGGAAGCTAATTCAGAATTAATAAAAATCCAAACCAGCTCCCTTTCTCTATATTATTCTCCTATATCTTCGTAGCATGAACCTTAGAAACATCACCGTTAAACTCATACACAACTATTCCATACTTATGTAAGTCAATAAGCAATGACTGCGGATATCCATCACAATCTCCCTTAACGGCTGTAAGAGTCTTCTTCTGGTCAGCCTCATTATCTCCAAGAACCAGCTTATACTTAGTCTTGAACGGAACTCCTATTCTGAAGCTGTCTCTTTCAACTGGTGTAAAATTAAGTACAAAGAGAAGATTCTTCTTTCCATCCGGACTGATTCTCATAAATGATAAAACGCTATTATCTTTATCATTGGCATTAATCCATCTGAATCCTTCACTGCTGTAATCAGTAGCATACAGACATGGATAATTCTTATTAAGCTTCAGACACTTTTTCGTAAAATCCTTAAGTTCTGTATGACTTTCATCCTCTAACAGATACCAGTCAAGAGCACGCTTCTCACTCCACTCATTCCACTGACCAAATTCCTGTCCCATGAATAAAAGCTTCTTACCAGGATGTCCACACATATATGCATATGCCAGCTTAAGATTCTTGAACTTGTCCTCCCTGTCACCAGGCATTTTACCAAGCATAGAACACTTAAGATGTACAACCTCATCATGTGAAAGCACAAGAATGAAATTCTCGCTGTAAGCATACATCAATGAAAATGTCATCTTGCTATGATTAAACTTTCTAAAATATGGATCAAGCTTCATATATTCAAGGAAATCATGCATCCAGCCCATATTCCACTTAAATGTAAAGCCAAGACATTCCCCATTGTCAGGATCACCACTTACCATAGGCCATGCTGTTGACTCCTCAGCTATAGTTATTGCCTGTGGGAATCTCTTCTTTAACATGCTGTTAAAATGCTTTAAAAAGCTGATTGCTTCGAGATTACCGTTGTCACCATATTTGTTAGGAACCCAGTTTCCTTCTGTCCTTCCGTAATCCAGATACAGCATTGAAGCAACAGCATCAACTCTTAAACCATCAATATGGAACTTGTCCACCCAGAACATTCCATTAGCAATAAGGAAGTTAGCCACTTCATTCTTGGAATAATCAAATACCTTCGTTCCCCAGTCAGGATGCTCTCCCTTTCTAGGGTCTGCATACTCATATACACAGCTTCCATCGAAATTAGCAAGTCCATGTGCATCCTTTGGAAAATGTGCCGGTACCCAGTCAAGAATTACACCAATTCCTTTTTCATGCATATAATCTACAAAATACATGAAATCCTTAGGTGTTCCGTATCTTGCTGTAGGTGCATAATAACCAGTTACCTGATATCCCCATGATCCATCATATGGATACTCTGCAATTCCCATAAGTTCAATATGTGTGTATCCCATATCTGTTACATATTTTGCAAGCTCAGGTGCCAATTCTCTATATGTATAAAATCCGTCCTCTGTTCCATCATCTTTCTTCTTCCATGAGCCAAGATGACATTCATATATAGAAAGAGGTGCTTTAAGATGATTCTCTGTCTTCTTCTTCTCAACCCATTCGGAATCTTTCCATTCATAACCTGAAAGATCGGCAACTATTGATGCTGTCTCTGGTCTTAACTGTGCCTGATTAGCATATGGATCTGCCTTGTAAAGAGCCTCTCCACTCTGGGAAATAATAAGGAACTTATACATATCCCCTGCTTTAGCTCCTGGTATGAACAAATCATATATTCCACCATCTGAAATCTTCTTCATATCATAACCATATGCATTCCAGTTATTAAACTCACCTATAACATAGACTTCCCTTGCAGCAGGTGCCCACACAGCAAAATACACACCTTCTTTTCCGTCTTTTACTCCAACATGCGCACCCATTTTGTTATATATCTCATAATGAGTTCCCTGTCCAAAAAGATATGCATCCACTTCTGTGATTGCCAGCTGCTCGTATTTTTGCATATTCTTCATAAAATCCTCCATTATATTATTATCCTACACGATACTCATGGGTCCCCTCAGATTATCCCATTAATTAATAGTATATTACCACATTAGCAAATTAATTACTACATTTCATTAGCAAAAAAAATGTTCATTTCACATATATTATGTTATACTGTAAATCGCATTGAAATAAATGCTTTATATAAGTTAGAAAGATGAAAAGGAGTATTAAATTCTTATGATATACTATATTATTAACGAAAGTTTCACCAACATCATAGCATTTGTAAGCATCCTGTTTGCCTTTGCATTTACAATAGCTGCAATTGCTCTTGGCAAGAATCTTCTTCCAAGAGATGCCGGAAGGGCTTATGCCATCAACGGAAGTAAATCAGTTGGAAAACCAAGAGGCGCCGGCATGATTTTCATTCTTACATTCACGGTCACATGTGCATTATTCGTAAACTTAAGTGCCGAACTTATCATTTATCTTATACTTGTGCTTGCCGCAATGCTCAGCGGATACCTTGATGACAGTGCTTCATCACCATGGGGTAATTTAAAGAAAGGTCTTATTGACCTTGCAATATCAGTTATGGCGGCAGTTACTTACCTGCATTACAACCCTAACACATTTGACCTTGCATTCTTTGGAAAGACAGTAACTCTTAATCCAATTATATATGCAATACTTATTATTATACTTATATGGGTAAGTATCAATGTTACTAACTGTTCAGATGGTGTTGACGGCTTATGCGGTACACTTTCTGTTGTAACACTTGCCTCAGTGTATGTTCTTTTTAAGTCATTTAATATTGAATCAGCTTACAGACACACCGTTCTTATTATGATTGTGTGTATCCTCGGCTACCTGTGGTTCAATGCATCACCAAGCAAGCTTCTTATGGGTGACGCAGGTTCTAGAGCAATAGGAATATTTATAGCATTTACATTCCTCAAGCTCCATGCACCGCTGCTTTATATTCCAATGGCACTTGTAATTATTCTTGATGGCGGACTTGGTCTTATCAAGGTTTCTTTCATGAGATTTCTTCACATCAACCTAATGAAGAACCTTCGTACACCAATCCACGACCATATGAGAAAGAATAAAGACTGGTCAGATACGCAGGTTGTTTTTAGATTCACAATTATCCAGGTAATTCTTGGTCTTGCAGTAATATATGGATTAATGTTCTGATATTAAATATGTTAAAATGGCATGTCAGTTGGATTTCTGACATGCCATTATTTCTGTTCTGAAAGTTTCTCTGCCTGACGCCGCCTGCGTCTGTGCTCTCTCTCTTTTATCTGCTTTTCATATATCTTAAGTGCACCCTTTTCATCAGTGTGCTTCATAATTCTGACTGCATAATATCTGCCTTCTTCGGTCTGTTTAACTCTGAAACGCCCCTTTATAAGTCCGTGTTCATCACATGTAAACAAGCCGTAATAGCATTTCGAATTAGTGGCAAACCACTTGACTGTTCTTGTCATAGTCCTGCCACATAAAAAGCATTTGCAGGAACGTACATTTCTGTCGCTTGCAGCCTTGTCCCTTGTAGCAAATCCCTTTGAA
>UMCS01030398.1_pt1 | contig 12467 bp, 5 predicted proteins | sample 1964281 | NCBI WGS metagenome assembly UMCS01 (sample SAMEA4835973, study PRJEB28245) | human gut metagenome | biome: gut microbiome; material: fecal sample | place: Denmark | collected 2008
CCACATGATTCTTCCACCGTAAAATCAAGATAGAAGCGTGACACAGAAACCATACAATCATCTTCATCCATTACAATCATACCACCGGAGCCCATCATCGAGCCTTCCGCCAGTAAGTTGTCAAAGTCAATCGGTGTATCCAGGTGCTTTTCTGTCAGGCATCCCCCCGAAGGTCCGCCCGTCTGCACCGCCTTGAATTTCTTTCCTCCCTTAATGCCACCGCCAATTTCATAAATCACCTCACGCAGTGTCGTACCCATCGGCACTTCTATCAAGCCGACATTATTAATCTTACCGGCCAGGGCAAATACTTTTGTCCCTTTCGAACGTTCCGTACCGATAGACGCGAACCATTCCACACCTTTCGTCAGAATGATAGGAATATTGGCAAGCGTCTCCACATTGTTCACATTGGTCGGCTTGCCCAGATAACCGGCTTCGGCAGGAAAAGGAGGTTTCAAAGTAGGTTCACCGCGCTTCCCTTCCATAGAGTGGATCAGGGCAGTTTCCTCACCGCATACGAATGCTCCCGCGCCGTAACGTATCTCAATATCAAAACTGAAATCCGTACCGAATATATTCTTTCCCAGCAGCCCGTATTCACGTGCCTGGGCAATAGCTATTTTCAATCTTTGTATGGCCAGCGGATATTCTGCCCGGATATATACCAATCCTTTCGGAGAACCAATGGAATAACCGCAAACTGCCATAGCCTCAACAATGGAGTGCGGATCACCTTCCATAATGGAGCGGTCCATAAAGGCACCAGGGTCTCCTTCATCGGCATTACACACCACATATTTCATATCAGCCTGTTGCTTATGGGCAAACTCCCACTTCTTCCCTGTAGGGAAACCACCACCACCGCGTCCGCGAAGTCCGGAACGTTTTATCACGTCAATCACTTCCTCCGGCTTCTTATGGAGCAAACTATCCGCCAACGCCATATAGCCATCCAGAGCAATATATTCCTCAATGTTTTCGGGATCGATGAAACCACAGTTACGCAAAGCAATGCGCATCTGCTTTCGATAGAAATCCATGTGCTTGGAGTCACTAACGGTCTTCTCTGTCTTCGGATCGATGTAGAGTAGCCGTTTTATCTTCCGTCCCCCAATAATATGCTCTCTGACTACCTCGTCGGCATCATCAGGAACCACCTGGGTATAGAAAGTATTATCAGGGATAATCTTTACGATAGGTCCCTTTTCACAAAAGCCGAAACAACCGGTAGTGATAACGTCCACCTTGTTGGCAATATTATTTCTCTCAAGTGCTTGCTGAAGACGTTCAGCAATGATGTGGCTGTCGGATGCTTTGCAACCTGTGCCACCACAGATCAGGATTTGCAGATGCTCGGTTCCCAATGCCAACCCACAGCATTGCTCCGTAACCGCCTCGTTGCTTTCTTCGCGTAGCAAAAGCGTGCCTTCTGCCCTTTTCTTGATAATTTTCAGATCATGGATAGTTAGTACTTTCATTTTGTAATAGATTTGGGGTTGAGAACAAAGATACAAAAAGTGTTGAGATTACAAAAGGAAAGTAATAAAGATTATAGGAGGGAGAATTCCTCATATTGAAAAATTATATATTTTTGCACCCGCTTTCGGAAAAAGGTCTGAAAGAAGTATCAATATTCAATATAACATTTTACAAAAAACATGAATCACCCTTACAAAAAGATCATCGTTTCTGCCTTGCTCGGAACGTTGTTTTTAGGCGCCTGCTCAGACGATGCACCGTCTGAGGGAGAAGGCAAACAGCAAACTTATTCATTAGTGGTAAAAGGTATTACGACTTCCGGTTCAGACTCTTCTGAGGAGCTACGGGATGTGTCAGTTTTCCAGTTCAGCGATGGTAACCTGTACAAAACGCAACAATTGACTCCCGAATCCAATGGCCAGTCCAGCATTTCCGCACTCAACGGAGCACGGCTATACTTCCTCACCGGAGTGACAGTTCCGGTTCAGGAAGGAAACATTACCGAAGAAGAATTCCGCAATATGACCATCGGCGAAGGACTGCACAATAATTCAGCTCCTGACTTTATGGCTGCAGTTGTTGAATTAGAAAGTAGTCCCCAAACACGCAGTAGTCAGGAAATCAACGTCGGTATGAAACGCGGTGTAGCCCGTATAGACCTGAATACCACAGCAGACAGCAAAACATTAATCAAAGAAGTAATCGTAGAGGATGCTCCGGCTGAAACATATCCGTTCATCGAAAACACTTCCGCATCAGATAAAACAGTAAGTTACTTAAAGAAATTTGATCCCGCTTTCGGTGGAGAACAACAGGGAATATTCCGCATTTTCGAGAGTGCGCGTCCTGTAAATATCACCCTGCGGGGTACATACGATAAAATCCCCATCAGGCTAAAGATGCAATTACCAAATATAGAACGCAATAAAGTTTACGAACTGTCAGTACTCAATGTAGGTGCCACAGTAGAAGGAATCTTCGAAATCAAGCCTTGGGAAAAAGGCGAAACGATTATCGGGAAACCTGATACGGAGCATCGTATCCTGCTTAATGCTTCCCAATCTAAAATACCGGAAGGAGTAACAGTAGATTATGAAAATAATATAGTAGAGGTACCCGCCACAGGAGTCAGTGACATGAAACTGGCATTTGTTTCCGACACCCGGATTGACATATCAGCTACTGAAGGTACTGGCAGTGGCGTGAATCTCAGTGAAATGTCGGTATCTGAAGAAACAGAAGGCATAGTGTCGGCATTCAATGTATCGGTGGCCGCACAAGGCAATGGCCGACTGGGCTATACAATTCTGGTACATTTAAAAAATGCTTTGCTGACCGGCTCTTATGATTATGTAGAAATTCGTGTGGCTCCGAGCGACAAGCAGATTGAAACAGTTGAAATGGGCGGTAGCATATGGATGGCGTTCAATGCACGCAGCCGGGATCTGGAAGACCAGGTATATCCTTTAGATGGTGCTACTGTTGAGAAGATGTACCATAATGGTTGGATCAGCAGTATCGGTGGTTTGTTCCAGTATGGACGAAAATATATGTATATCCCCTGGCAAGGATATAGCCCCTCAAACAATCTGGGTAACCAGACTGCCGACGCACCCTGGCAAAACGATACCCATATGCCTTGTCCGGAAGGTTACCGTGTGCCAACCCGCAGCGAACTGAACTCTCTTCTCCCCAAAGGGCAGGAAATTCCCAGCACTTACACAGCAGGAAACGGAGAAAAAATAACCGCTACACTCCACGTTGGCGAAGGAACCTTGACTACCCCGACCGGTGTAACAGGAACGCAACACTATGTGAAATTTACTTCAGAAGATACCGGACGTTACCTTATCATCCCCTTGGCAGGCGGAAAAGGTGACAAGTCTACCACCAATAATCCTGCCTTCGGAAAAAGAGCCGTATTATGGACAAGCGAACGTAACGGCTGTCCGGGTGGTTATGCATGGGCTTACTGGTTGCCGTTTGAAGGCAAGGAAACCACTGCCATCACCGAAAGACAATTGCAGATGGAAGCGTTCGCATCCTTACGTTGTGTAAAAAAATAAAGGAGGAATTCTATGAAGATTACAAAAATAATACTATTATTTCTGGCATTGTTGCTGGCAAGCTGCTCAAACGAACTTGAGCAGGAATACGGTCTCATACCGCCTGCCTCCGGCCAGGTAACATTTCTTCTTGGATTGCACGAAGATGACACTTCTGCCATACGGACACGCAACGGTGAACCGGAACAGATTGCCCGCATGTGGTATGCCATTGCCAATGACCGGGGAGAAATACTCAAACCGCTGTATCAAAAGCTGGAAGCAGACTTCTCCAAACTGACCATTGAAGGATTGGAATATGGTGACTATACGGTTGTATTCCTAGCTACCACGAGCGCGGAATCAAATGCGACGATCAACGAACCTAAGCGATTGTCAGACGTCTGGCTGCTGAATAAGTCGGCAAAAGCCCCTCTCGACGATGTCTACTTTTATAAAAAAATAGAGTTACACATCGGCAAGGAACAAGCTGCGGAATCGCAGACGGTGACATTGGAGCGATGTGTAGGTAGAGTTGATATAGACTTGAATGTCTCGTCCGATTATATGTGGCGTTTTATCCGCAAAATTGACATCACATTTGATGATACTGTATATACCAGTCTCAGTGCAAATGGCGAATACTCCGGTACGGAAGGTATTGAATCTTATGACATCGCGGAGAGCTATTCATTTTACTCATTGCCCAGTAAAGAGGCACTTTCTGGAGTTGTAACGATCGAGTCAGACCGAAGTGACGGCACATCGTTTGTACACAAATACCGCTTCAGCAATTGCAAAATCGAGGCAGGCCGTATATCCCACATCAGCATTGATTACCGGCATCCGGAAAGCCTGGACGGATTGCTTTATATCCGTGAAGAAGATTTCTCCCGCTTCCAGACTGACACTATGTTTTTAGCCAACGAGCCACGAGATATCTTCTATGACAGCAAGCACCGTTCCTTTTATGCAAACGCACCGTTACAAGTATCTATCTCGGATGAACATCAATTACTGGTTAAATTCTTCTCACCGGTTACTATCCATGATGTGACGATTTTATGTCGATTCAATAATATCAGTACTGAGTTCCTTGAATTGGCACATTTCGATGTGATCCATCCTTTCATGGAAGCCGCTTTCCCATTGCCAGTTGTAGGTTCTGACCGCACATTCACCACCAGCAGCGGCAGAAAGATAGTGATACCTGCACAACCAGAACTTTCCGGTGACGATGTCACACTTATTATCCGAACGGAAGATCCGTATATGAAGAAGATAGAACAGATAGACAGTCGGTGGTTCATACGTTTCTCTGCTTATTCAGCCGACAACGGACACGCTTACTGGCGGCACATGAATCCATTATTATGTCGTCACGGGGTAGCATTGGCTATCAATATGGCTTTCATGTTCTCTTCCGAAGAGTTTAACACAGAAATGAACAAATATGAAGGCAAACTGAAGGATAACGGAGGAAATGCCATCAATCTGAATGCATTACGCCAGAGAATCCGCAGTCATGGAGGACTCGTATTGGGTTGCGTATCAGGCGTCGGCGGTCTGGGAGGCGGCAACACTTACGGATTAGCGGACTACTGTTATACCGGAGTCTATTTTGATGCAACACCACTGGGATCCAATCCTCATAACTATCCCCGACAAGCTATGTTCCACGAATACGGGCATTGTTTAGGTTACAACCATAGCAGTACCATGACTTATGGCGACCAATGGACAGTACTCTGCGCCACAGTATTCGTAAACATGGGGCAAGAGGGTAAATTACCAATATGTTCAAAAGACATAATTGCCAATTTACCGATGTAAAAAAGATATAAATAGTAAATAAAAGCAAAAAGGGAGGAAACAGATTATGAATAAATAAATTTCTGTCCCTCCCTTTTACTATGATATAAATAAAGACCTATTACTTCTGAACCTCTCCTTTTTCATTGGATAGTGACTCACTTAACACGTCAATAACGACATCAGTATCTACAAGATACAGGCTTTCTTTCTACTACAAAAATGCTTTGTTGAATATCAAAAATTAAATCCTCCACATTAAGAAATAGCAAAAGGGTTACTAATTTGTTACCTCTAATCATATGATTAAACAGCAGATCGCAGATTATATACACAGAAAAATCATCCAGTAAATACCTATAAAAAGACACCCTTGGGGATGCACTTCAGTTGAAACAGCCTTATCTACTATAAAACAAAGTTTGCACATCAGAAACTCAGAATGGTTTAGCATAATAATGTATGATGAAACTATAATTCACACCAATAGCAGAAATGTAAATTACCAATTTTGGTTAATATGATATAAAAAAGCAATTATAAGAAATCTCACTTTTGTATTTTTGCATCAATATCTAATATTAATTCAATATAAAAGAATACTTAAAAAATTGGTTATGAGACTTTTTTTATCTTGGAAACATATAATCAGCCTCTGTTGTGTTTTAGTATATTTAAGTTCATCCCTTGCCCATGCAACTGTAGTTCCCAAACAGCATCGACTACTTATTATTAACTCATACAATGAAGGGGCCCCATGGAGTCAAACACTGATAACCCCTATTATGCTTCAAACTTCTTCAATAGAGGATGTCAACGCCGACTTAGTGCATATAAACGGAACATTTATCCGTAATGATTCATTGTACAACCAAATGGAAGAAGGAATCTTCCAACGTTATGAAAGAAATAAGCCGGATTATCTAGTGCTCATAGGGAGTATAGCTTTTACTTTGAGAGATCGTATTCAGAAAGAATGGGGGGATATTCCAATGGTTTTGATTGCCAATGAAGATACTTATGCCCCCCGGGAATATTATTTCACGGGACGCTCTAAAAATATGGAGGACAATACAGTCGCACCTCTGAATGACATCAGAGAACAATATAACTTCACGTTTATTGAAGCCCCGGATATGTATAAAGAAACCATTGACATGATGGTACGGATGTTACCCCCAATGAAGAAGCTCGTATTTGCGGCAGACGAACTTTATCAGAACCAGCGGTTGGACCAGCTTATACACTCATACATCACATCAGAATATCCGAATATTGAATACGAACGCCTGGTGGGCAAAGAAGAAAACAGCAGACGACTACAAGAATACTTATTGGCAGATGATCCGACTACAAGTATCTTATTTTCTACTTGGTTTTATGAACGTAAAAACTTGTTTGGATCGCCTACACTTATCAGCGGCGACTTCCAGCTGGTAGCATCTTCACCTCAACCGGTATTTGCCCTGAGAGGTGCGTATATCAATAAGGCAGGATTCATCGGCGGACACTTCTATGACCAAGCAGAACTAGAGCAATCATTAACCAACATTATCGGACAAATGCTCCAAGGGAAAGAGATGCGTGACATTCCATTCGTATATAGTAAAAAGTCATACCCGCTTGTCAATTATGCACAACTGGAATTGGATGAACTTGATGCAGAGCTTTGTCCGTCAAATACAATATTCCTGAATAAACCACTCACATTCTGGCAAAAATATAAATGGTGGATCATTAGCGGAACGATTCTATTACTTTCACTTGTGGTCATCGCACTTATCATATACTGGTTCCAGCAAAAGAAAATAGCCCTGTTCAGTGCTCACAACACACTTGTATGCAACATGCCGATATCATATACCCAGGCAATAGTGGATCTTAATGAAAAAGGAGAGGTAACAAATATAAAATACCAAGCCGGAAACAGTTTGTTCAACAGTTTGTTTACGGCAAATGAGGATAATGATACGAATAAGAATTCGCTTTCACAGATTGAATGTCTTCCCCGATTTATAAAAATGATATTCAGAGAAAAACAGGCGATTACCTTCACACACTTTTTCAAGCAGACCCACTCTTTTTATGAATTCATTATCTGCCAGTCATCCGAAAAGTATACTATCGATATTTTTGGAGTTGATATTACAGCACGCAATGAAGCGGAAAATGCGTTGCGGGAAATCAACAAGAAACTGGAAATGACCTTGAGTGTAGCTCGAATCATTCCTTGGCGCTGGGACCTGAAAAACGATATGATTACCTGCGAATCCGAACAGATATTGGCCCACATGAATTTTACCAAAGAAGAAGGTTCCACTCCTCAGGCGCATATTATAAAAGCCTCCGAATATTTCCGGAAAATGCACCCGGAAGATCTGGAACGTATGCAGCAGGTACACAAAAACCTTATATCCGGAAAATTACAACATGCCAAAGAAGAGTTCCGCATCATTACCGAAGTGGAAGGACGAAAATTTATAGACTGGCTTGAAACGAATGCAATAGTAGATCAATACGATGAGCAGGGCAGTCCAATATCACTGGTAGGCTCACTGCTACTAATAACAGAACGTAAGAGACAAGAAAAGGCACTGATAGCAGCCAGGGAAAAAGCTTTGGAATCCGAACGGCTAAAGTCTGCATTTCTGGCTAACATGAGCCACGAAATACGCACACCATTGAATGCTATCGTAGGTTTCTCCAGCTTGCTGACTGCCACTGAGGATGAACAGGAACGGGAAGAATTCATCAGTATCATAGAGAACAATAACCAGCTGCTCTTGCAACTCGTCAGCGACATTCTGGACTTGTCGAAAATAGAGGCAAATACGCTTGAGTTCAATTACCGAGACGTTGACCTGAACGGACTGGCAAAAGACGTGGAAAGTACCGTACGCCGCAGGCTGAAACCGAACGTTGTTCTGGAATTCATTCCTGGAGCTGCCCAGTGCCATGTGCAAACCGAAAAGAACCGGCTCTCACAGGTACTTATCAACCTGTTGGTCAATGCAACTAAATTTACTCAAACAGGTAGCATCACATTCGGTTATGAAATACGTGGAAAAGAACTATATTTTTACGTAAAGGACACCGGCATGGGCATCTCACAAGAGGATCAGAACAAAATATTCGAACGTTTCACCAAAGTGGACACTTTCACTCAGGGAACGGGACTGGGCCTTTCCATCTGCAAAAACATTATCGAAAAGATGAAAGGCAGGATCGGAGTAGAATCCGAGGGTAAAGGCAAAGGAAGCACATTCTGGTTCACAGTGCCGTATCAGCCGGGAGCAGTTGTAGAACAGAAGAAACAGCAACCTGTCAGCCTTGCCCCCAAAGCAGCCAGGCAAAAGCCTATCATCCTAGTGGCAGAAGACAATGAGAGCAACTACTTGCTATTCAATTCCATTCTTAACAAAGATTACAACCTGGTGCATGCCTGGAATGGTGAAGAAGCTATAGAGTTATATCGGAAATTCCAGCCGCACGTCATCATCATGGATATCAATATGCCTAAAATGGACGGATACGAAGCGGCAAGGGAGATACGAAAATTCTCAAAAACAATACCCATCATTGCCGTTACGGCATATTCCTTCTCCTCTGACAAAGAAAAGGTGATGGAGAACGGATTTAACGGTTATGTGCCCAAACCGGTCGACGCGCATATCCTGAAAGAGAAACTCCATAGTACAATTAAACAAAACATTGCAGCAGAATAAACACATAGCGAGGTTATAAAAAACATTACACGCAAGGATTGCCAGAAGAGTCTACAAGAAAAGCACTAAAACATTTTAACATAACGAAAGAAGAATTATGAGTATGGAACATAAGGCGTTTGTGTTTGACACCGAGAAATTTCACGCCGAGATAGAGCCTGTCATGAAAGACAGCATTAAGAATGCCGAGGTGGCACACCGGTATATTTGCGAACATCTTGACGAGTTGCAATCACCTTACATGGGCGATGAGTTGGGTGAAGATTGGGAAGAGGAGTTCGGCGAACTTACACTTCAGACCTATTTCGACATTCTCCTTACCACCTGCTACGATGTGGAAGACAATCGCGGTCTGGGCGAAATGTGGGATGCAGTGAACGAGGTAATCAAAAGTCTCGATGTGTTTGAATATGGTGAGGTTCCTGTCCTAGGCTACCAGGTTGAAATCAACAGTGTCATCGTAGACCCCGGCATGGAAGGCTTGGGCATTATAGACGGCGACGAGGTGGCGGAGATTTTGGAAAGGTTGAAGGAAAACAGGGATGAAGCGGAAAGTGCTGAACCCGAAGACCTGCTATATGAAGCTGAACCGGAGGAATGGATGGAAGCCTACGACGACCTTTGCAGCCTCTATGAAGACGCCCTCAGCCAAAAAAAGGGTCTGCTCCTCACCTTTTGACCGATTGAAAGAATCTTACTTAAGAAAGAGTGTCAAAACTGAATAAAAGAATGCAAATTACACGAATTACGCAAATAACAAATCAGATAAGTTCTGATTACCAGAAGCATAAAAAAATATTTGTGTAATTCGTATAATTTGTGTTCTAATCTTAATTTAGACTCACACCCTATTTTTTTATTCAGTTTTGCCACATTCGCATTCGTTTTCTTACCTTAATCGAAGTTTTCTTTTTACGCCATTCCTTTTCCTCTATATTCACTCAGACTGACCCCGAAATGTTTCCGGAATACTTCCCTGAAACATTTCGCATCGCAAAACCCGGTCATATCCGCAATTTCCGTAATGGAATGCTCGCTTTCTTTCAATATCCGGGCGGCAATCAGCCAGTTGATACTCGCCCTCAGAAGATTGATACTGAAAGATTTTGCCCTATAGTCATCCGCGCCGATTTTCAACCCTTCCAACATGTTCTTTTCATCTCCCAATGCAGTCGTAGAAGCACCAGAACATGATATTAATATGAAAAATTAACAAAAAAACAAGAATATTCATAGTCTAAAGATCGTTTTTCATGCAAAAGAACCGACAGAAGTCCCCATCTCATTAAAATGATTCACTTCCAAACAAATAACATAACTACATAAGGGCTTGCTCCGAAACCAGATTCAGCCCCTTATCCATTTTAAATTAACTCATAACTGGCGCTCTGGATAGGCATATCCAGATTGTGCAGTACCTTTTCAAGCAGAATTCCCTCCCGGTTATCGTACTCATAGCCAAAAGTAGCACGGATACCCTGAAGGATAAATTGCGTGGCACGGTCCAGGGCAATAGGAAGGCTGTCACCTTGCAATAAGGCTCCGGTGATGACGCTCGTAAAGGTATCCCCCGTTCCCGGATAGTGGGCGGGCAGATAGGGACAGGTTATTTTCCAATAACGATCTCCTACCCGATTGTAGGCATATACCGAAGTCTTATGGCTTTCTCCATGGACAGGAACGCTTGTAATAATAACTACCTGAGGTCCGGCATCGGACAAAAGCCGAAGATAGGATTTCAGTTCTTCATCCGTATTAGCAGCTTTATAAGGTTTATCCATCAAATAAAAAAGTTCGGTCAGATTCGGGGTTATCACATCGGCTTTTGCTGCCAGATGACGCATCTCCCGGATCATCGATTCATCAAAATTAGTATATAGCCGCCCGTTATCTCCCAATACCGGGTCAACCACTACCAAGCCGTCCGGCTGGCGAAAATCATCTATAAAATCCGAAACGATCTGTATTTGTCGGGGAGAGCCTAAATAACCTGTATAAAAAGCATCAAACTGTATATCCAGCTTTTTCCATTCAGCAATGATCCTGGGCATTTCATCCGTCAAGTCGAGAATGGAAAACTCCGGATATTGTGTATGACTGGAAAGTACAGCCGTAGGTAAAGGACAAACCTGAAAGCCCATCGAAGACAAAATAGGAATTACCACTGTAAGGGATACGCGTCCCATACCTGAAAGGTCATGAACCGCTGCTATTTTCTTTACTTTATTTGTATACATAGTGCTTTTATTACATATTCCGCCACTTCCATGACATAAAAATTCCCCGCAAAGATAACTTTACGAGGAGTAAAGAACAAGCTTAAAGAGAAATTGTTTGATTCTATCAAGGTTTAGGGGTTAAACTAATGAAAGTATTCCTCATTCACTATATAGAGAAAAATAAATGGCATAACTTACCGGTTCAAGCAGCAATAAGCATTCTTTTGACAACAAATTACTCAAAATATAAAAGTTATCTCTATATTTGCCCACTGAGATTTTAATGAGGAATAGAAAACAGGAGCAAAAAGATATATGAAAGAGAAGCCAAATATTGACTGTGAGAAATATCGCCAGATTGCGCAAATGGCTAAAATGGGTTGGTGGGAATCGGACCTGAAAAATCGCCAATATATTTGTTCAGACTTTATCATTGACTTACTCGGACTTGAAAGCAACCGGATCAGTTTCGAAGATTTCCACGGAAGAATACGGGAAGACCATCGGGAACGGCTCAGAAATGAATACTTTTCGCTCACAAACATAGAAACCTATGAGCAAATGTTCCCCATCCAGGCAAAAGATGGAGATATATGGGTATATTCTAAAATAAGTTTCAAACAACCGGATGAAGAAGGTTATAGAAATATGATAGGATATCTGCAATGCATAGATAACCGTACTGGAGAGATGAATGAGAACATTGATTTCCTTCAGGTAAATAGTTTACTTTATCAACAAAACAGTATTTCCTATTCATTGCTCGCTTTTCTACAATCGGATGATATTACACAGATTATCAATAAAATATTGGCAGATCTCCTCAAACAGACCAAAGGAGACCGCACCTATATATTTGAGATAAACAGAGAACATAAAGTGCAAAGTTGCCTTTATGAAGCAACAGCCGAAGGAATATCCCAGGAACTGGATTTCTTACAGAATGTACCTTGGGATGATTCTCTCTGGTGGGATCGCCAAATCTCAGAAAAGAAATCAATCATTCTGAATACATTGGACGATATGCCACCTGAGGCAAAAGTTTACCGTGATACCTTGGAGGTGCAAGATATTAAATCAGTAATGGTGGTTCCTCTCCTATCGAAAGATAAGGTATGGGGGTATATGGGCATCGATATGGTCAGAACGCACCGCAGCTGGAGTAACATCGACCATCAATGGTT
>UMCS01049989.1_pt1 | contig 12444 bp, 8 predicted proteins | sample 1964281 | NCBI WGS metagenome assembly UMCS01 (sample SAMEA4835973, study PRJEB28245) | human gut metagenome | biome: gut microbiome; material: fecal sample | place: Denmark | collected 2008
GGTTCGTAGTTGATGATAGGGAAACCGACCTTCATAAATTGTTTATTCCCGATACCCCCGATTCTGCAAACCACCAATTTTTCAACATTTCCCCGCTTACAGATACACTTCCTATCATACATTCGCATATAGAAGCTATGGTTTATTTATTTCCAAACCCCTCCGTCACTCCATGACACCTCACCCTATATTTTGCGTTGCAAAACACAGGGGAGGAGTTTTAAATAGTTCAATAGAGAAAAACACCCGCGTGAGGCTACGGAACATAGCAAAGGAGGAGGTTTAACACCCTTCTGCAACATTATTTTATCTAATGAGATGATTGTATTTATCCTTCTCCCTTGCCGTGCCCCGTAGCATTGCGGGGTGTTGCGTTAGTGATATAGGGGAGACACCGAAGAAACGACAGTTTCTGAGGAGAGGGGTTAAGAAGAATAACTTAGAATATAATATTAGAAAGAAATGAAGCATTCAACCTCTCCCCCTGTGTCGCACAGCGATATAGGGGGAGTGCCCATAGGGCGAGGGGGTTGAAATATACAAGAACAATCTACACTAATTATCGATGAACCTTAATCTCTACTTACCAAGAACGAAAAAAAATACCCCCGGCACAGAACGCTCTGTATCGGGGGATTTTGCAAGCCGCAAGTGCGGATTTTTTGTTGAATAATTATATGCCTTTCGGCAGCAGGCAACCTGCTTGTTTTCTAATAATCGGTCTTATCTTCGTGAGACTTCAAAACGGTTTCTCAAATAGTTCCGTTTTGTTCCAACATCAACGTTTTGGTAGGCTGGTCGCAAACCTCGGTAGGACCGAAATATTGTATAGGACCGGGATAGACATAGCACGTGTTCATAGCCCACTCGTCACGATGTGAGGCGAAATATTTGAAAGGAGCCCCATCGAGGCGAACCAATGCTTTTTGTATAACAGGTTTCATTTCTCCGTGACGGCGTTCCATATTCATCATCATAGTCACAGGCACGCCCCCGGCAATCCACTCGCTGGCCGGTTTGGTCGTGTTGCGAACCGACGACATATAACCCGTTTTACCCTCGCCTACCAACAGTGCTGCGGTATAACCGAGAGAATAACAATAGTCGGCATCGAAATTGGAAGGATCGGCACAACGGCCTTCGTAACCGAAGAAGTGGAATTGCGTAGCGAATTTACCCACGAATTTCCCTTCGGCTTTCATTTCGGCCAAACGACGTCCGACCATCTCGCCTAACAGTTTTTCGGTTTCGATAAGCGATACCTGAACATTTCCGTGGGGGTCGCGGTCGAGCGTGAGCTGACGGGCGACACCTTCGGGCAGGCTGGCATAGATAGCCGAATTTTCGGGAGAAAGGTGTTTGATGATATAATTGATTTGTTCCGATTTCTTAATCATTGCGAATTCCGAACCGTTCGCAGCCAGATAGTCGTTCAACTCGGCGATAAGGCGCTTCATGGCTGGGATAAATTCGATAAGTCCTTCGGGAATCAACACCGTTCCGAAGTTGTTACCTTTGGCGGCACGGGCAGCCACGATTTCGGCGATATAGTTTACTACATCGTCGAGAGTCATCTGCTTGGCCTCGATTTCCTCTGAAATCAAACAAATATTAGGCTGAGTCTGCAAAGCGCATTCCAAAGCGATATGCGAAGCCGAACGTCCCATCAGCTTGATAAAGTGCCAATATTTCTTAGCCGAGTTACAGTCGCGTTGTATGTTACCGATTACTTCGGAATATACTTTACAAGCCGTATCGAAACCGAAAGAAGACTCTATCATCTCGTTCTTCAAGTCTCCGTCGATAGTTTTCGGGCAACCGATTACCTGAACTCCGGCTCCGATTTGTTTATAATATTCGGCGAGCACGCAAGCGTTGGTATTGGAATCGTCACCACCGATAATAACGACAGCTTTGATACCCAACTCTTTAATAATTTCGAGACCACTGTCGAATTGATCCTTCGTTTCCAGTTTGGTACGTCCCGAACCGATAATGTCGAATCCGCCCGTATTGCGGTAGTCATCGATAATATCGGCCGTAAGTTCCATATATTTATGTTCGATCAATCCGCCGGGGCCTAAAAGGAAACCGAACAAACGACTCTCTTTATTCAGAGCTTTAAGACCGTCGAAAAGACCAGAAATTACATTATGTCCACCGGGAGCTTGACCGCCAGAAAGGATAACACCCACATTGATAGCCGGATATTCTTTCTTTGCAGCTGCTTCGAAACGGAGAACAGGCATGCCGTATGTGTTAGGAAATAACTTAGCGATAGCCTCCTGATCGGCAACCGATTGCGTGGCCTTGCCTTCGACGATGGTAACGCCGTTTTTAATAGCTTCGGGCAACTTAGGCTGATACGAAGCACGAGCGGTTTGAAGTGCACTTTTCTTCATTGTAATCTCTTTTGTTTATGTAAGTTTTATATTTCTTTCGGATTTGCAAATTTCGTATTTTTTTTTCAAAGAGCCAAATACAGAAATATTAAAATCATATCGGACAAAACGGTCGATAAACATTACCCCACGCTTCACTCCTCGTCATACCCGAAAGATTTCCCGGAAAAGAAATCTCCGGTAATCATCAGACGTGAAATATCCCACGCCTGCGTCTGCCTCGAATACAAAGGAGACCGACGGTTTCCCAAAGAACTTCCGTCCCAATAAACGGCACTCTCGACCGGAGTACGGAACAAACTATATCCCAAACCTTTCCAACCGTATTCGTTACACCCCATGACATCGAGCAATGTCGGATATACATCGATTTGCCCCGCCGTCTCTTCATAAGAAATCGTATACGGAGTATTCAATAAAACTAACGCTACCTCACGGTCGGCAAGTGTCCTATGCTCGCGCCCGTCCAACACATTTTTACCCAACTCGTCATGGTCCGAAACAATAGCGATTACCGAGCGTTCGTACAGCCCGCACGCTTTCAGCGAATCGAGAAAACTGCCCAATTGTCTGTCGAGGCTATGAAAAGCCTCCATCGTGTTGACCAACTCGCTCGACTCGGTCGGGTATCGGGAAAGAGCCGTGGGATTGGACGGAGCCTTGTTCGGAGCATGTGTCGAAATAGTCACTATCTGAGAGAAAAACGGCTCTTGTGTCCGTTTCAAAATAGAAAGACTTTCGGCAAACAGAACCGAATCGCTCAAAGTCTCGCTCGCACCGAACGATGTTTTATCATATAAAGTTTCAAAACCGTATGCCGGAGAAGTTTCCGCCTGATTCCAATCCTGTGCCCGATCGCATACGATATTCAAGGTCCGATAACCTTTATCTCTCAACGCATGCCCCAAAGCCGGATAGGTGTTTTCGCCGTACAGCACGGCGGTCGCCCCTACCTTCGCAGGTAAAAGCCCAGTATTGAATATCAAGTGGCCGTCGCTAGACCGACCGTCTTTTACTTGCGGGAGTAAATGGAGAGCCGAAAATGTGCCTTCCTCGACCAGTAGACGATTGAGCCGGGGCATAATCTCCACCCCGTTCACTGTCCGGTTCAATAACCACGAATTCATCGATTCCACGACGATAAGAATAAGATTCCTTCCCGGTTCTACGGCATATCTATTATCACCATAACGCGGCATATCGTCAAGATAAGATTCAACGGTTTTCCGTTCCTCGGCATTCAGCTCTCCACCCTGCAAAAGCGAAGAGACAAACGCATAGCACGTATAAGGTACGACACCGTTAAACACCACGTACTCACGATAATTATAAGGCGTAATGAAAGCCGTCCACGGAGACTCTTGATCGGAAGGCGCACGATGATAAATATGATGAGCTCTGACCGCATAAGAAGACAAAGCTATCGACAACGATACGAAGGCGGCAACCGCTCTGGTACGTGAAGACGGATAATGACGCTGTTTCCTGAAATAGAAAATATACCCCGCCAAAAGTAACAGAGTGGGAAAGAACACAAATATATCGCGTAACCGTATCAATCCCCTCACGCTGTTAAGCAGCACATCGTTGACGTTATTCACGAGAAGGAACGACGAATATGGCATAATATCCTCATAGACACGAGCATATAAAGTCTGGATAAGACAAAAAACGTCGAACAGAAAAAGCGGAATAAACACGACCCACCTCTTGTTCGTAAAAAAGAAAAGAGGCAACGACAATAAAAAAGCATCGCCCACAGTCGGCGCAAAAGCCGAAAGCGTATCGCCCACAGGCTTTCCCTGTGGAAGAAGGATACGCAAATCGAAAATAGTCGAATATTTCAACCCGATATGTAAATATTCGATAGGAAACATAAAGCAACAGACAGTAAGCAGATAAAACAACAGATACTGTCCCTCGCGGTTCCAAGAAAAAACTCGTGCCGAAAATTTATCCAACCACATTTGCATTCGATAACATTCGATGCAAATGTAATGAAATAAAAATTTATAGTATTATTTTATACTGAAATATCCTTTGGTAATTATTTTTTCCGAAATATCCCATGCCTCTATCTGCCGGGAGGCCAAAGAATCGCCTTCGTTACCGTAAACTGTCCCATTCCAACCGGCCGCACTTCCGACCGGAGTGCGCAAAATACTGTAACCTAAACCCTTCCATGCATAATCATTACAATTCATTACATCGAGTAAGGTAGGATAAATATCGATTTGTCCCATAACCGAAGTGTGTGTATATTTCACATCAGCGTTCGCCACGATGAACGCAGCCTCTGTATCGTTATAACCGGGTACTCCGCAAGGAGAGAGTAATTGGTTATGATCCGAGGCTATCGCAATAACTGTATTATCGTACAATCCGTTACTACGAAGCGAATCGACGAACGCTCCGATACAACGGTCGGTATAATGAATAACCTCCATATAATTTCTCACCTCCTCCGGAAACTCAGTAGCACCCGACAACTTCGTCTTCCGATACGGCTCATTATAAGGCTTGTGAGACGTCCCTGTTATCAATTGATAGAAAAACGGCGTTTTCTGCACTTTTATTTTTTCAATAGCCCGTTCCATCAGCACACTATCCGTAACACTTGTTCCACCACCCAATCTATCGATATTCTGGTCATACCCGTAAGCGACGCTTATCTCGGCCTGATTCCAATAATTATTCCCATCGACCGTCATGTTTACCGCCGTGTAATTCCGTCGCTTCAACGCTTTGGCGATAGAATAGTAATCCACATCGTCATATCGGGTAGCGACGGCTCCGCTTTTTAAGGGAAGCAATCCGGTATTGAACATGAATTGCCCGTCGCTCGACCTACCGTCCTTCACTTGTGGCAAAACATGAACTGCTGTAATCGAGTTGCTGTCGTTTACGATCCGGTTCAAACATGGTGTTATTTCTTCTCCGCAAAAGCTCTTGCCGATCACCCACGAGTTAAGCGACTCTACGATAATAAGTATCAAATTTTTGTTTTCATTAACCGAATAGATGTTATCTGCATAACGGGGATAAGCGTCGAGATAATTTTGGATTCGAATTGTTTCTTCTTCCGTCAATTCAGGTTGGGGCAAAAGCGAAGTAGCGGCATGATACAGAATATATCCGCACATTCCATTCAGATCGAAATACAATATATTATTGGGGAAAGTGACAAATCTATCGGTAAGAGAATCATACTGTTTCGATTTTATATCCCGCACCGAAAGAAAAATATGAAAACAGACAAAAACCGACAAGATAACGATCACCGGCCACCATAACCGCCTCCGCTCTTTTTGCACTTTTTTCTGTAAAACAAATTTGTAAAGAACCCCGGTCATCAAAGTAGGAACGATTGCCAGACAGTCGATCCATCGCGCCGAAGCAAAAGCACTTTCCAACAACAAAGGAGTAAGGTTTTCATACAAAAGGAAAGAAGAAAACGGTATTATATCCAAATAGTTCCGGTAATACCATACGGCCGACAAACAAAATACATCGAGCAAAATCAACGGTATAAAAACGAATCCCCGTCTTTTGACGACAAAAAAAGGAGACATCAAAACCATTGCATCGAACAGCGTCTTAACAATATGAGCCGGTATCGACGAAAGCGGATTCGTGTCTTTCACTATTTCAAAATAGAAAAGCCATATACTGGAAAATGCAGATATAAGAACCAACGCAAAAAGAATGAGTGTATAAAAGTTTTTCGAAAAAAATCGAATGACAGAACTCCCTATATCCAAACTTTTACCAATCATTGAAACTACTCTTTCATTTTAGAACAAAATATTTATCCGCTTCCCTAAACGGGTTTGCAAAAATAATTCTTTTAATGAGGCGAAACAACCTCATTTGCTCGATTTCTTTCAATCCGCTCTCGATAAAACATTTATTAAAAGACAAAACAAAATAAAATTAAATTCATAGCTTTGTTTAATATTATATGATTATCGGATAAAAAAGAGAACTACAATCATTTTTTCTCCTTCGTATCGAACAGAAAATAAACATCTCGAACATGAAAAAAAGGTATATATTGCTCGTTCCGGTAGGCGGCCTTGCCAATCGCATGAAAGCGATCGACTCGGCAATTAAACTAAGCCGAAAAACAAATAGCGAGTTACATATTATTTGGTTCAAAGACCGAGGATTAAATTGCCGTTTCGACCAATTATTCGAACCGATCGATTTACCGAATGTAAAAGTAACGGAGGCTACATGGAGCGATTACCTGCTTTACGACAGGCCCCGGCAGAAAAATATTTTCATTCCCCGTCTTTTTCAAAAGGCAACCTTCGATAACTGTATCTATGAAAAACAGGCCTTACACCTTTTTTACGAGAACTTCGATTTTTACGACTGGGCAAAGAATAGGAAAGTATATATAGCCTCTTTCGTATATTTTTATTCTCCCGAAGATGAAAATGACCGCTTCTCCGTTTTTCGTCCTCTTGCTTCCATCTTGCAAGAAATAGATACCCGTTGTTCCCTCTTCGGAACAAATACAGTGGGTGTCCACATTCGCCGGACCGACAATGCTCTATCTATCGCACAAAGTCCTACCCGTTTATTTATCGAGCGTATGAAAAAAGAAATAGAACAGAACGGCGACACGACATTTTACCTTGCCTCCGACTCCGAGGAGGACAAACGCTCGATTGTAAATCGGTTCGGAAATAGAGTGTTCACCTCTGTCCACAAAGCCGACCGTAACAGCTTGGAGGGTATGCAAGAAGCGCTGATAGAGCTATACCTCCTATCGCGTACCCGCCATGTATTGGGATCGGTACACAGCTCTTTTTCCGAAACGGCAGCTCAAATCGGCAAGATATCCTACGAATTGTTGCGCGACGTTCGCCCCGATAAATAATTCCGGCCATGCACGGGAACAAAATAGATTCGGGAAGATTTGAAACTGTCCCGAATCTATAACCTCTATCGCACGATACAGCGCATCATGGCCGCAGCTTGTTCCGGGCGGCACAATATCTCATATACAAGAGCCGCACAAGTATAACAAACGACCGGTATCAACGAAGGAAGTAACTCATAACTCTCGGCATCGCGGGCAGGATAAGCGGCATAACGAGCCGACCTCACCCGATGAGAAACGACATGCACAGGAAGCGAGTAATAATCGATACGTTTCTGGCCTTCTTCGTTCGATAAAACACATACGGGTGTCGAACAGCCTCCCCGAGTATAAAAATTGAACTGCAACTCATATTCGGGAGACGTTTTATCGATAAATTCCGTAACAGGTTGCCTCCACCCGTCCATACAAAACTCAGCCATACGCCACACATCATCGGGCAAAAGTACATATCCGCTACCGTCGGACGAACGCTGTGGCCGCAACAACGAAGCGCAATCTGTCAAAGGCAACGACGATACCGGTTCCGTTGCCCATACGGCAAGCAAGGCATCCGGCATTTTCTCCCGTATATATCGCTCTACCCCTATCCCTGCGGTCATCACGATGTCGGAATCGAAAGAATCGGTTAGCTCCTCCATGTTCGCTTTAACCCGGTCTACCAACTCATCTACACTTACTTTCATCACGCGCCTTTCTTCTGTCTCACAAAATTATTCTCGTCCACATAAATATCACCCTCCGAAAGAATATCGGTCCATTTTTTTAATGCACAATTCAACCCGTCGGCAGTAAACAAACTGCGGTAAACCGGTAATCCGGTCCCATCGAGACGAGAGATTTCGATTTGCCGAGGAGAAATCGACACCTCGCACGAACCGTTTTCAATGGGCCGAGTCATTTTTAACAAAGCCTCTCCGGCTGCATCCAACCCTATTTGAAAAACTTTATCGCCATCACCCGAATAAACGACAATCCCCTTTTGTAAAGGACTTATCACGACTTCTCCATCTCCAATGGGCACACGCAACTCCCCGGCCTGCGACAAAAAAGTTCCTGTTTCTTTATGACTGATTTCACCATTGCACAACTCCCACGAAGAAAGCTCGCTCGACACCCGAATAGTTTGCTGCCCATCGAGCAAAACCAATCCGTTGGGCTTCAATTTTATCTCGTCGGCTATGGCACAAAAACGAGAAAGTTCTTCCCAATCATTCGAAGATGCCGGCGAAGCTGTCGTGCTACCTACCGAAAACTTCACCTGATAGTACTTACCCATAAAATAAACCACATCGGCGACTCCACCGGTACATCGATAAGTGAAAGATGGATTCCACGTCCCTCGGTAGAGATAAACAGGACGCACGGCATCGTCGAACGTCAATGGAGTCACATAATTCCGCCATGCAGTTCCGTCCCACACAAGGGTGATAATTGCCGACGAATCTGTCGTCACGGTCATTGCCGCCGATCCTTTCAAGGCAGGGAAAACATAAGCCCCTTTACCTCCGGCCACATAGATGAAACAAGCCTGCACACCGCTTTCGACTGCCGGGCTGAAAGTCGCCGGTTCGGTGATAATACCCATGAACGGAGAAGGAGCCGCATGATTCGTATCGTACCACGAACGACCGGTAGAATCCCATATCCAAATGGATTGAGTTTCTCCATTGATAAAAAACTCTCCCGGCAAACCGCCCTCGGGATATGCCGAGAGAAGAGATGCCAACCCATAATAAAATCCCAAGCACCCGTTTTGTCCTCGCAAATGATTGTGTATAGTCGTTCTCATCGCTTGTTCCTCTTTTTTAATTGTGAAAAAATCAAATTCAACCGTTCGGCCGCTTGCTCGATAAGAGCAGGAGAGGAGACTTCCTCGTCAGAAAGCCCGTACGGCTCTCTTCTCAAATAATCCCTTGCGTCCTGCCAAGAGCGAACCTCCGGTACTAACGTATAAATTTTCTCTTCCGATGCCGGCTGTGCGACGTCCGACAATTTGAATCGTCTCCCATACCCCCGACTATTTTCCATAGCCCGCTGCAACTGTTCGTCGGCCGTAGAAAAAATTCCGTTTACACCGTCACTGGCAAGAAATTGTACCCGACGAGGTACACCGTTCACATCGACCGAGGTAGATAGGTTTCCCAACCGGGTCTGATAAATCTTCATCATATCATTATATTTAATTTAAAAACTATATAGCCCCTCGCCGAAACAACCATATCTCTCTCGCAAGAACGGCTGTATAAAAATTTCTCCCGTGCCATGTAACACAACAGTTTCAAACAACCATATAAGAGAGTGACACGAAAAAACACAGTTTCGAGGAGAGGCCGAATTTTAGAAAAAGGGGAGCCGGGTAAGATGTCCCGGTCGCCCCTCAGTCCCCTTGAATCATATCACTTATTCTTCATCGGGTATGACCGGCTCCATACGCATGTGAGCAGCCGGATAGCGCAATGTCAAACAACTGGCCTCGGTCAGTACCAACGCATCGGTATTGCGTACCCCCGATTTTTTCAAATCGAGTTCCTGCGAGTCGAACGGGACATGAGACCATTTCTGGATAAATTCCGGGTCGAAAATAAATCCGTAGTCGCTCATGCCGCAATCGTCGAATACCTCCGAATAAAGCACATACAGCTTCCCGAACTTCGATTTGATTTCCGAGAAGTCGATGCCCCACTGAACCTTATCTTCGCGGGCCATCACCACTTTGGTCATCTCTATCTTATTGATACGGCCGATAAACGAAGAACCGCCAATCAACACCTTCCGTTTATTCCCTCCGTTCCCGGTAAAAGCCTGTCGCATCATATCGATCAAATCGTTCTGTGTCATCTCCACAGTAGGATTGTAGGTATAATGATTTCCGGCCTGCCACCAGATACCGCCCGTCAGCATCACATTCTCCTTTTTACGAGGGTCGAAAATCGTGTTCTTCACACCGAACATAAAACTCTTTTCCATACCCAATCGCATATCGTAAATAGCAGCTTCCTCAGCATCCGAGAAATCCCATTCGACCTCTTTATTCGCTATTTTTTGGAAAGTCGATTGCTCGATCTGCATTTTGAATATCTGGCAAAAATTCTGACTCTTGATAGGTAAAGCGGCGAATTGTGCCGTCTGCACATCGAGTTCCGTTGCCGCACGCCCCATACGGATAAGCGGCGTATTCACGGGAATAGACGGCACGCAGTTGGTCACCGAACCTATTTTGGAACCATTGATGGGATAGACGGTCAATGCCCCCGTATCCTCGTCTTTTGCGGCGATATAAAGTACCAAGTCGGCATTCGACATCTCCCCGTCGGGATCATACCCTTTTACACCTTGAACCAACAAAGTTTCCGACACCTCGAATATGCTGTTGTCCACGGCATTGATAGTCGCCTTTTTATGCGAGTCGTTAACGGTCGATGCTCCGGGAGCCACATACGAGGCCTTCATATATGACTTGGTAGGTTTCACATCGACCGAATAATAATCGACAATCATCGACGAAGCCTTCCGTGAACCGTTCCACCGTGATAACTGATCGATAGGCGTGGACATCGGTCGTATTTTCACGATACGTTTATCCACTTCGCTACGCAACAGAGAGGGACTCCCTTCACGAACAATATCGGTCGTCAACGGTTCGTTGGATACGATTTTTCCGCCCGACATACCCGGCACGATCGCCGCCAATGCCAACCCGGCATCGAACAGTCCGTCCCAAACTTGCCAACACAGTACCAACAATACGAAACCGGTCAACCAAAGAAGCGGCTTTTTCCATTTCAATAAAAAATTTTTCATCTCTCTTTTCATTTTAGAATACAATAAAAACATAAGAATTAGAATAATTTAGAAGCTGTTTCAATCCCCTTTTCAAAAATCTACAAGTCCCACACGCTACGGCGGCGACGGTTTCCGAATACAGGCGAAAGATCGGAATCGGGCTCGAAACTGCCGCCGTTTCGTAAAGGAGGTAACGAATCGCCGTTACGTTCCCGTTTCTCGAAAACGATACGCTCGTTACGTCCACGCACCTCGGCTTCCCGCTCGGCACAAGACAAGTCACGATCGTAATACAACCCCTTGAAAAGTAACCCGAGAACTTCGTCGTTCAATTCTCCCATAAACACATGGTTGCACAAATGATACACCCGATCGAGAAAACCCTCGAACTCCTCGTCGCTCATTCCTTTCTCCGACTTGAAACGCTCCATACAACGAGTGCTGTTTTTCAAGTTCTCCCGCATTTGGTTTTCCAATTCGCTGAATCGTGCCATGCGTGATAGGTACTCGTCGTTCGCCTTACGAACCTCTTCCATGCGACCCTCGTCCTCGGCACAATCGAGCATATCTTTCCCGAAGTAACGCACACAAGCGATAAGAGCATCCTCCCCGCCGATAACGTCCGAGATAAACGCTCCCATTTTCGGGTTCGACATAAACAATTTGCACAACTTGCTCTGGTCGTCGGCAAGACGCTCATACCGTTCGTTCCGATACGAGTCGTATTCCTCCAAAGCATCGAACAAATCGTCGTCGCTATCGACCCTCCGGGCAGGATATCGATGTAAGATTCGTTCCACGAGCAAATCGCGTGATTTTCGCAGATTGCGATTTTCTTTTTGATAATTCTTTTCCATAAATTCAATGATTAGTTTAGCCATATATGGTACGGCAAAGTAAACCCCGGTCGAGGCCGTTTTTATGGCAGCTTCATACATTATACCTCTTTCTCGAAAGATTTCACGACAAAAGATGAATTACCGAAAAAATTCTTTATTTTTGTCCTGCGAGCGAAAAGAAGAGCCGGCTAGGCATAAAAAACAAACGAATTTGTTTTATTCTGCACCCGCCTTTCATTATTTTTGCAACACGATCGTCGGAGCCTGCCTACACCTCGTTCGGTCTCCCCATCGTCAGACAAAACATACTAAATAACATATAACTATGGCTATCACACCGTTTAAGTATCAACCCATGTTCCCGCTCGGCGAAGACACGACCGAGTATTATTTGCTCACGAAAGATTATGTATCTGTAAGCGAGTTCGAAGGGAAACCCATCTTGAAAATCGAAAAGGAAGGTCTTACCGCTATGGCGAACGCCGCCTTCCGCGATGTATCGTTTATGCTTCGCCGTTCGCACAAC
>UMCS01056387.1_pt1 | contig 12054 bp, 10 predicted proteins | sample 1964281 | NCBI WGS metagenome assembly UMCS01 (sample SAMEA4835973, study PRJEB28245) | human gut metagenome | biome: gut microbiome; material: fecal sample | place: Denmark | collected 2008
TGAAAAATCCGTTTTTATATGTCCAATGGCTAAGAAAAATATTACAAAAAAAGAAATATGATATTGTCCATGTCCATGGAAATAGTGGAACTATGTTATTAGAAATTAAAACAGCAAAGCAGTGTGGTGTTTTAGAGCGAATATGTCATTGCCATAGCACTTCCAGTAAATTTAAGCTTGCACATTACATATTGAAAACTCCTCTTAATCATCAGTTAACAGCAGCAGTAGCATGTTCAAAGGAAGCTGGGAAATGGTTGTATACCAGTGATTTTACCATACTTAACAATGGTATTTATTCTGAAGAATATGTTTATGACGAACGCGTAAGGAGAGAGTATCGTAGAGAATTAGACTTAGAAGGCTCTTTTGTGATTGGACATGTCGGATATATGAGCGAGGAAAAGAATCAACGTTTCATCATAGGGATTGCTGAGTCACTAAAACAAAAAATCGATAATTTTAAGGTTCTGCTTGTAGGTGATGGTGCGCTTCGATCTGAATTGGAACTAGAGGTAAGAAGCAAATCACTCAGTGAAAATGTGATTTTTCTTGGCAGAAGGAATGATGTAGCTAAACTTTATTCAGCTATGGATGCTTTTATTTTTCCATCAAAATTTGAAGGCTTTGGTCTCGCTTTAGTGGAGGCGCAAGCAAGCGGATTAAGGTGTATTGCTTCTGATCGGGTACCAGAAGCAACAAGAGTTGATTCAGAAACGAGATACATAAGCTTGGAAAATAAGGAAAAATGGATTGAGTTGATATGTAGCGCATACATGTCAAAAGAAGCTGTAAAACGAGAAGACGTAAGTAACAGATCTGTAGTTGTTATTAAGAAGAAAGGGTTTGATGCCGATAGTAATCGGCAGAAATTAATAAATATCTACGAGGGATAAATATGAAAATAATAGAAGATATAAAAGCATACTCGGGTAAATCGTTTATCAAGGGTATATATACCGTTTTACTGAACTCCAACTTTCAGTTGACATTTTGGTATAGAGTTGCACATTTGTTTTATTTGATTCATTTATCTCTTGTTTCTAAGATTATCATGTATTTTCATAAGCTGATCTTTTCTTGTGACATTGATTACAGATGTCAAATTGGCGGCGGATTAAAAATAGTACATGGATTGGGGATAGTAATCGGAAAAGACGTTAACATTGGGGCGAATTGTAGTATTTATAAAGGCTGTGTTTTGGGCGGAAACGGTGAAAAGTCAAAAGAATATAACGGAAGGATTGTTACTCAGCCTCAAGTTGGGAATAACGTTTCAATATATTCCAATGCAACTATATTAGGACCGGTTATTATCGGAGATAACAGTATAGTTGGTGCAGCGGCAGTTATTATGCATGATGTGAATAGTAATACTACAGTGTTTATGAAATCAGAAAGGTGCGAAATAATACATGATAGCAATTAGTGTGATTATGTCAACATTCAATACGCCTGAAGAGTATCTCAGAGCGTCTATAGAAAGTATATTAAAGCAGTCATTTGAAAATTTTGAACTAATTATAGTAGACGATGGCTCCACAAAAAATGATATTTCTATAGTAAAATCATATCACGATAGCAGAATAGTATTAATTGAGAACCAGGCCAATAAAGGTTTGCCATACTCTTTAAATCGTGCTTTATTAATCGCTAAAGGCAAGTATATTGTTCGTATGGATTCAGATGACATTTCTCTTCCCACGAGATTGCAATGTCAGTATGACTTTATGGAAAAGAACAGAGATATAGCAGTTGCAGGTTGCCACGCTACAAAAATCGGTGCCAAAAAAGGGATCATGGTTTCATTACCTAGCAAAATAGATTTGAGAACGTATTTACTGTTTAAGAACCCTATTATTCATCCTAGTACTATTATACGGAAAGAGTTTATAGATCACTACGAATTAACATATGATTTAGCTTGTTTTAGAGGGCAAGATTATGAATTGTGGACAAGAGTGGCTCTCTGTGGAAATCTTGATATTATGCCTGATTTGTTATTGAAATATCGTTTTCATGACAATCAATTAACCAGTGAATCCTCTAAAGAGATAAGAAGAAAAAATGGAATAGCATTGTATCAAAAGTTTCTACCTAAATATGGAATTGAATTGAATGACAGATTGTATGAAGCATATTATGATTTAGTTAATGCTCGTCCATTCAACAAAATAGAACAGCTAAAAGAACTATATGATAGTTTAGGTGCTATAGTAAGAAATGTTAACAACCTGAACAAAAAAGCGTACAATCAATACTTGGATTATTTCTATTTCTACAATTTGCTAGGAAATCTTGCTGTTAAAAGATATCGGCTATCATTTACCTATATTAAGCTACTTTTTCATCCTATTCGGTTCGTTCACTTCTTTAACTTGTTTTTGGCTTTTGAACTTACGAAAATAAAATACAAGAGGATTCAAGCCAAGAATAGGCATTTGGATGCATAGCACATAAGATAATCTTTCGTTTCAAAAGTACTTTACAATATTACTTGGATATAAGGATTCAAAGCATCATGACGGTAGGTGTATTGTGATATCAAGAAGTTCTATAACCTGTCAGTAATAACTCTATATTCCCAATGCAAAATATTACGATAAAAGCAACCAAGTTCTACAATGATATTAGGCTACCAGAGTAATAGTAGCATCGAGTATAAAGTTTAGTAAATGGGGTGAATATGATTAATAACGAGATAAAAAAAGAACCATTAGCAGCGGCTGCTTCTCTTTGGGGAATTGCGTTCATATTATGGTTTGTATGTGATGTTAATATTGCGCATTCTACTATAGCACAAATTGCAATGGTTGTTTTTATGGGTGCTAGTGCCTTCTTTTCGTATCAGAAAAACATCAGCATTAAATTAAATGGTGTTCTTGTGATATATATGCTTTTTATTTTAGTGTGTGTGTGCAATGTTCTATCGGGAAGGTCTATAAATCCTAATAATTCTATGTTTTTTATCAAATCGATGATAAAGAACACTTTTTTTGCAATTGCTTTTCATTATTATTGGAAATATGTTGGCTCTCAAAAGGCTATAAAGACAATAGTAACTTCAACGGTTGTAGCATCAGTTTTGCTTGTGATAATAACATTTGTTAAAACAAGGAGCATTGTGATCAGAGGCGATAGCGGTTTAACAAATGCTAATATTTTAGCATTGTGCGCCGCCTTTTCTACTTGTTTAATTGTCGGTTCTGAGGAAAGATTAGCTAAAAATGATTGTCTGAAAATTATTTGGTTAGTTTTCTTTTGCATTTTAGCAGGAACTAAAAAAGCGTTATTTGGATGCCTTATAGGGACAATCTTAATAATGTTCATAAAAAAGCCAAGTAAAATACTAAGAAATATTTTAGTTTCGTTAATAGTATTGTTTGCTGTTTATATCGCAATATATAACATCCCGCTTTTATATGATAGCATAGGAGTGAGAATAGATGATTTTCTCTATATTATAGAGTCTGGAAAACGCGATAATAGATCAACATCGATTCGATTTGAATTAATGGAAGATTGCTTAAATGCGTATAAGAATGGGCATAGTCTATTTTGGGGCAATGGTGTGAATTGTTATTATACTATTAGTAGCCGCGGATTATATAGCCATTGTAATTACACCGAACTATTATTTAGTGTTGGAATTGTAGGAATTATAACATATTATTGCATGCACTTAAAGATTCTATTGCATTCTATTCGTATCGCAATAGTAAAGCACAATGCATACAGCGCTATACCAGTTGCTCTAATAGTGTTTATTCTATTTAGTGACATAGGATTAGTATCATATTTTGAAAGAATATCTTTATTATTAATTATAATTTGTAAGGAGATTTGTGATTATGGCTTTGAAACTAATAGCGCTGATAAAGGAACCCTATAAAATCTTTATTTACGTTGCAATGCACTTTGGCTATTTCCCTAAAATGAAAGACGAAACATACGTTAAGCTCGCTTACAGAGCGTTTGCAGGAAAAAGGCTCGATCTTACTAATCCGCAAACATACGATGAAAAACTACAATGGCTTAAGCTTTATGATCGAAATCCCATATATACAACTATGGTAGATAAATATGCAGTAAAAAAATATGTAGCAGATATAATAGGATCTCAATATATTATTCCAACTCTTGGAATATGGGAGCATTTTGATGACATTGATTTTGATCAGTTGCCCGATCAATTCGTTCTTAAATGTACCCACGATAGCGGTGGCCTTGTGATTGTACATGATAAATCCAAAATGGATATGGTAGCAGCTAAAGAAAAACTAGAAAAGTCATTGAAACGTAACTATTTCTGGGGCGGGCGTGAGTGGCCATATAAAAATGTCCCTCCAAGAATTATAGCCGAAAAATATATGGAAGACTCTACTGACAAAGAATTGAGGGACTACAAATTCTACTGCTTTGATGGTTATGTAAAAGCATTACTCTTAGCGACTAACCGACAAGGAGAAGGCGGAGCATTTTTTGATTATTTTGACTCCGATTTTAATCATTTAAATCTTACCAATCATTGGCATAAAAATGCTCCCACAGTGCCCCATAAGCCGAAGTGCTTTGATGAAATGTTACGTTTAGCTAAGATATTATCACAGAATATTCCACATGTTCGAGTGGATTTCTACGAAGTCAATGGTCAGGTCTATTTTGGAGAACTAACTTTTTATGATATGGCAGGCCTCCTAAAAATCCATCCTAGCGAATGGGAAATAGAGTGGGGAGATCTTATAAAACTTCCAGAAAGAAAATAATAATACAGATTGTTATATCTAAAAAGAATTGAGCGTGATAAATTGAATAATTCAAGAGGGAAAAAACTAGCACTAAACACCATAACATCATTGCTTCTTCAATTTACAACTGTTGTTTGTGGGTTTATTTTGCCACGCCTTATACTTGGCGCATTTGGATCGAGTGTCAACGGACTTGTAAATAGCATCACACAGTTTTTAGGTGTAATATCTTTGCTTGACTTAGGTGTCGGAGCTGTTGTCCAATCGTCCCTATACAAACCTTTAGCTGCAAATGATATAGATAGCATTAGCAGGATATATGTAGCGGCAAACAGATTTTTCAAAAGACTTGCTATGATTTTGCTGTTTTATGTTGCTATTCTTTTGATTATTTATCCATTGCTAATCAATAGAGATTTCAGCTATAGTTTCTCAGCTTCGTTAATTGCAGTTATTTGTATAAACTCATTTGCACAATATTATTTTGGTATTGTTAATAGCTTGCTGCTTAACGCAAGTCAAAAAGGCTATATTCAGTATACCATTCAAATCATCGCACTTGTTCTTAATACTATTGTATGTGCGTTTCTTATTAAAACCGGATATTCAATCCAAATTGTTAAACTTACTACATCGTTTATTTTTCTTCTCAAACCTTTACTTTTGATATGGTATGTAAAAAAGCATTATAATATTGATACGAAAATTACATATAACGAAGAACCAATAAAGCAAAAATGGAATGGAATGGCACAACATTTTGCTTCATATGTGTTGAGCGGTACAGATAATATTGTTCTCACATTATTTTCTACTCTTGCTAATGTTTCAATTTATTCGGTTTACAATATAGTGATTATCGGTGTGAAGAATGCACTCCTGTCAATAACTAACGGATTCCAGTCGCTAATGGGCGAAATGTTAGCAAAAAAAGAAATTGAAAAACTGAATAGTTTTTTTGGGTATGTAGAATGGGTGCTTCATACCGCAACAACACTTATTTTTGGATGTACTGGCGTCCTCATCGTTTCTTTTGTTCGAGTGTATACTTTCGGAATCGAAGATGCGGATTATATTCAACCTCTTTTTGCGGTTCTAATAACAATTGCTAATGCGAGTCATTGCTTGAGACTCCCTTATAATATTCTGATTCTCGCTGCCGGTCATTATAAACAGACGCAAAGTAATTATATCATAGCAATGATTCTAAATATTGTTATTTCTATTTCAACTGTAAAGATTTTTGGGTTAATTGGTGTTGCTATAGGCACATTGGTGGCAATGATATATCAGACTGTATGGATGGCATGGTATGATTCTAAACACATTATCAACTGGCCAATTAAAAATTTTTTGAAGCAAATTATAGTTGATGCCGCTGTTGTTATAATCGCTAGTGCTATAACATTTAAAATTCCATTATTATCTGTTACATATCGTGCTTGGTTTATTAGAGCTATAATTGTATTTGCATGCTGGACTATAATTTCAATTCTGATAAACTATTTATTTTATAAAGATAAAGTTATTTCAGTGCTAAGTAAAATGAAAAAGAAGATTGCTAGATAATGAAGGTATGAGGTATGGATAAAATAACAAGCAAATATCTTGATAATTGTATTTACGCCAAGCCGAGTAATCTTGCAAAAAGCGTTACTGTTGAGTGGAGACGAAGTAAGACTGTGTTTCATACTACGAATCAATGACTTTCAAGCCCATAAAGGAGGCCAAAATCATGAGAACCAAAGCCCCGGATCCATCCACCGTACGTTCAACAGTAATACGCCTCCGGGTAACGGAGGCAGAAGTTGAACTGTTCAAAAGAAAAGCCAGAGAAGCAGGCTGCAAGTCTGTCAGTGAGTACATCAGATTAAGATGTATTGATGGTATTGGAACGATGCTGGAAAACAATACTAAGGAATAAAAAATAATCCTCGGAGAGAAAGTGAAAACTCACAACTCTTCGAGGATTATCTTTAGCGGCTGCACTTTAGCAATTAAAACCGTAACGGTTTATATGGCGAAATTTAACGTGAATCATACCGTGTTTGGTAATGCTATTCATTCTTTTTCAAGTGTTGTGATTGCTTCCTCTACACTTGCTATCAACATTGGTCTTCTCATCTCACCTACCATGATATCAAATGGATCTCCGGTTCCTTCTCCGTGCATTAAGCAGTCTGCGTCTGTGGTTTTGAGCCAATGGAGAGTGGCATTGAGACCTGTGAGTGTAGATGTATCAAACCCCTTCAGATTTAGGAAGGTTAAATTTATACTGTTCTGCGTGTGCATATAAATGGTTACTCCTTTGTATAGATAATCAATCTCCTGAATACTGATTTACAAATGGTGAAAAAGCCTCTCTGATTGCGATTACCAAGTCGATGGCTTTATTCATCAGATCTGGATAATTGCTTTGGTCATTAAAACTGAGCTTAGGAATATATGTATAGATGGCAGAAGCCTTTTTATTGTCCAGCTTATCCCATTCGAGTTTTACCTTAGCTACAGATTCTATCGTGTCTTTGTTTTCAAAGAAATAATCAAACATATCCTTGCTGTCATCAATCCACAGACCCACTCTAATTTTATGGTCCTTATGAACTAAATCTATGGAGATGTGGCATTTTGAGGAACCTACAGCGACAGTGTACCAATGATCAGTAGAAGGTTTGTGCTTATTGAAAGGTTTCCCACGCTCATCAATGACATCATTAAACTTCGTCCAGAAGTCGAGACGATGCTTTTGACGTTCATTAAGCTCACCTTTTTCAGCAAGAGCTTTTACGTTCTTTACAAAATCGTTCGGTTGTTCGATAATCTTGAACATCGGCGCCGGATCGGAATCACCGATTTTATAAGCATGAATCTCGATCAAGAAGAATGAAACGTTGTCATCTGTGTGATTGTTCAGCCATTCAATAGCACTGGCGTGTTCATCTCTTGCATTAGCTACTATCCAGACTACGACACTTGCATCAAGTCCGGAAGCATAAGTAATAATCTTTCCAAGATGGTCGTGGTTTGTCTGCTCAAGCTGATTCTCTATAAGCACAGATTTTCCAGTCAGCTCGTCTTTACATATGATATCGCAACGATAGCTGCCAACGAACTGCTCGGTGTTTACGTCGGATAGCGATAGATTCAAAACTTCTCCGAGTGCTTTTATATTCTCGTCTTCAGCCAGCCACTTTGAGAAGTCATACTGTTCATGCGCCCATACTTTTCGAATGTCTACTTCTTCTATTTTACCGAGTTTCATACTGTCATCTCCCTTTTTTATATTTCGGATTATTATGCCATCATTCATTGTAATTGGATGTAAATCCCCCATAATATGTTTATTATAGCATATCAGAGACTGTTTTACAATAGAAATCAAATAAGTTGCATCAGAACACTAGTGTTTCCACGAGCTTTGGTTGTTTCGACTTATATTCCTTGTATATCTGCATCCTGAAACACCATAGTTTTCGCATCCGTAGAACTCACCGAATTTGCCGTTCCTTTTTCTAAGCCTTCCGCCGCATTGAGGACAAATAAACGCTTCTTGTTTCATTTCGGCAGCGTACCTTGAAATCAACTCATTTGCAAAGTCTGATTTATAATCCTTTAGGGTGATAAGGATGACCTTCTGCCTTGCTCTGGTCATGGAAACATAGAATAGTCGTCTTTCTTCAGCGTCAGGATAAGAATCACTTTTTTCGAGAAGAAGATCGAGTATAGGAGAATCTTGAATTTTGCTAGGAAATCCGTTTTTACCGTTTTTGTTATTCAGAATGAATACATAATCTGCCTGCAGTCCCTTGGATTTATGTGCTGTCAAAAATCTGATCATCAAATCTCGTCGGTTATAATATATTACTCGTGTAACTCCTTCTTGAATATCGTATTTACAGGTAAGTTTATTATTATTCTCAAGCATTCGTTTATCAAATGTATATCTACCGATAAGAAACACTGAGCTATTTATAGGTAATTCGTCTAACCTATTGAGCATGAATTCTATTGCATACTTGTCTGTGTAACCTTCTACTTCTCCAAGAACATATTTCACCTCATTATTCATACCCCTAATGCTTTTCTTTAATTGCATCGGATTTCGCATGATGAAGGAACTGGTGATATCAATCAGTCTTTGTGAGAAGCGGTATGTAGTTTCAATTCGGCTTATTTCTGAAGGACCCCAATATTTCTTAAACTGCTGAATGTAGGCTATATCACTTCCATTGAAGCGATAAATACTTTGCCAGTCATCTCCAACGCAGAATAATCTATAATCCGATGATGCCCTCATCGCACTTAATAGTTCGTATCTTGATCTTGAAATATCCTGATACTCATCAACTATAACGACTTTATACTTATTCACATATTTTCCATCGCGAACATAGTCGACAGCATTATTAATCATATCATTAAAATCTATTTCGCCTTTATCTTGAAGGTAACTATTATAGCTATTCCAGATTGGTGATATCAGATTAAGAAGATATGATACTTCTGTCAAGCCCAAGAAATGTGCATTTCGCTTATGCATCTCATCTATATCATATCGATTGCTTTTCATGAGATTAATCACTGTTTCGATAAGCTGAATTAGTCCGTCCAGGACATTTTTATTATCCTCAGTAATCTTTCGCCACAATTCTTCCTGCGACATTGGTGCAAAAGAAACATTCTTTTCCTTGAGTTTGTTCTCAAGCTCAGAAGTCAGAACTCCTTCAAAGTTTTCAAATGCGAATGTTTCAATCATAGTAGTTGCATTTGTCTTATGGAGCTCACGCTTCCACTGGATAGATGCAACATAATCGTTTTGAAAATACGCAGGAGGATTTCCGTTTCGATCAATACCAAAATACTCGATATAAATGTCATACTCAGGAAGATAAAAATCCGGTTTGTATTGACCGAATGCTTTTGTTCTTGTATCAATCTTATACGGGGATTCATATATATACTCTATTCCGTTGAGATACAGAAAATTAGCGATTTCAACTTCACCATAGCTTTTCATTGTTTCTTGTTTCAATGAAACAGGTGGGTTCTTTTTTAAATAATCTTGATATTCCTGAATCGATTTGAAGTCGAATTCTGATTTGCTAAGATACTGCTTCCTTATCATGTACATATTAAGCAGGCTAAGATAGTCGTCATCTTGCATCAGTAATTCAAGTTGTTGTTTGATAAATGAATACTGCTGTAGCTCTGTGATTTTTGGCTTGACACCCTTGACTTCAGTAATAATGTTCATTCCTAGTTTATGGAAAGTTGACGCATCTATAGGGTATCCGGTTTCATTGCTTATTCTTTCTTTCATTTCGGAAGCTGATGCATTTGTAAAGGAGAGAACCAGTATCTCATTTTGCTTATATTTTCCTGTTTTTAAGAGATACTTTATCAAGCCTACAATTGTAGTTGTTTTTCCCGTTCCTGCCCCAGCCAAAACAAGATGTGTGTGGACATCCTTAGATATAGCAACAAGCTGCTGAGTATCGAGGTTTTTTCCTTCGACTTGGCCTATAACCGAATATACTTCGGTAGCTCTACTGTTAGCAGTTTTCTCATTATGAATGTTACGCGTTTGGTCAAGTTCTTTTTCTGCTGATAGCAACAGTTGTATTTTCCTTGTTAGTTCTCGGTATTTCTTTGCCTTCTTAAGTTTGAAAATCTCCGTATCTGTACGTAACTCCGTTATAATTGGACAATGCTTATTCTTCCATATGGTGATATCGTCATCAGTAACAAATCGGTCAGGGCATGAAAAAACCTGTTTCAGTTCGTCAAGAGCGGTATCAATTCTGCTTAATAACATAGCGCAGCGCTCTTCTCGAATTTGTTTCTTTTCTCTGATTTTATCAAATAACCACATCTATTATACCTCTATTGTGATAGCACGGAATATTTCTCTGACCATATCTAAAATTATCCATGATTATTTCGACTACAATCCCTACATATGCCCAGATTTACATGTCGATGTCCGCCATATGATGCAAATTCTACATCTTGCTTTATTTTACCACATTTCTCACACATAACCCATCTGGTTTTATAGCGGTCACGGATGATACGAGTTTGTTGCGTGAACAATTCCTTGACATCTTCATATCCAAGTTCATACTGTTCTTGTTTCGGATCTTTCGCAGGTTTCGCTGGCTCAACTGGTTCAGCCGTGTCTTCGGTAACAAGTTGCAGCATTCCGCTTCTCACAACCATCTCAAGGAGCAGCTTACGGGCTCCGCCTTTATCGAATTTAACATCTATGATATGTGAGTCATTTAACGAGTTACTGTCAAATGTTGTAAATATCGCAGTATGTTCATTTGGCTCTGTTGCCCGAATCGAATCGTGATCTGATATGCTGGCATATACAGTTTGCTTATTGAAAATTGAAGAGTATCTTGATTCAAGCGTATTCAAAGTCTTAGATAAATCACCATATCTTGCACCGAGGCAAAGAATATCCTGTGGATTTTGAGTAGACAAAAAATCTACTATCTGCTTCATATCCATCTTTTCAACAATGCAGCTATCGTTCACACCTACTATCTTTTTATGCCATATTCTTCCAAGCTTTTCTGCTAATCCGGCAGATAATCTAAAGCACAGTGTAAATTCAAGCTGAATATGTTCACCAAGGAAGTGGGCGATAAACTCAGAAACATCCAAGCTCGTTTTATCATATATCTTCTGCTGCATATCACCGACTGCAATGATCTGTATTTCTGGGTTATATGACTTGATATGTTCCAATAATTGCGAATGCCCCTGTTCGATATCCTGGTATTCATCTATGATCAGAATGTCATATCTGTCAATTACAGGTTTTACTTCATTAAAACGAGGAATCTGGTCACCGTATCCTGTCTTAATCCCCATTCGATACAGATAAGTTGATGCAATCCCGTCATAGTTCTGAACCTTAACATTAGTATTCCTGATTTTAGCTTTGGCATCAAGCTTCAGTAGCTTATTGTATGTAAGGTACAGGATTTTTTTCTTTTTCGGAAGCTGATTGCAAAGCAACTGGATTGCAGTTGTTTTTCCGCTTCCAATGCAGGCGTTTACAAGTATGTTATGTCCTTCAAGTGCCTTATTTACGAAGTCTTGCTGTTCTTCGGAAAGCTGAATTCCACCCATTTTGTATACAACTCCTTTTGAGGTCAATCGTTAATCAATGTGATATCCTTTTCGTCAGCCGGAAGTAAATGCAAACTTATTCCTATAGCTTCATAGAGCACAGTTAGCAACAGGATTTCTTCATTCATTACTTCGACTTTCCTGACTACACCGCACCCATACT
>UMCS01051181.1_pt1 | contig 11990 bp, 9 predicted proteins | sample 1964281 | NCBI WGS metagenome assembly UMCS01 (sample SAMEA4835973, study PRJEB28245) | human gut metagenome | biome: gut microbiome; material: fecal sample | place: Denmark | collected 2008
CGAACCGTTCTACGGAAGGACCAGCCACATTCTTTACATTTGATCAATGTCGAAAACAGATGCTTATTACTCTGCCGTTCGTGACTAAGATTAAATGCATCATGTCTGCCTCTTAAAATCTCCTGTGCTTTTTCAAATGTCTCATCTTCTATGATTCGAAGTTCCGGTCGCTCCACAACCATCCATTCAGTCTCGTCCTTGTCTCTTCTCTGACCTGTCAGAAAATCACTGACTTCTTGCTTGCCATTGATGATTTTTCCGGTATATATTTCATTTGTTAAAATACGGCACGTTGCATTCTGACTCCATTTGCAATTTCGTTTTGTCTTATAACCTTTTTCATTTAACATATTTGCAATCTTGGCCGCACCGTAACCTTCTTCTGTATACCACTTGTAAATCTGCTGTACAACTTTAGATTCTTCTTTATTGATTGCAAGATTAAAATAATCTCCGATTGTTTTATCGTATCCATATACAATATTAGGAACTCGTCCTTTTTCTGCGTTCATCTTCTTTCCAAATTTTACACGCTTGGAAGTATTGGCACTTTCTTCCTGTGCCAGAGCTCCAAAGATGGTTAGTACGAACTCGCTGTTTCCCATGCTGGTCATATTTGCGGTTAAGAACTGCGTTTCGATTCCCAATGATTTTAGCTTACGGACATTTTGTAAAAGATCTACAGTATTTCTTGCAAAACGAGAGATGTCTTTTACAACAACCATATCAAATAATCCATGCTCTGCATCAGTCATCATACGAAGAAATTCTTTTCGATTTTTAATTTTAGTTCCGGAAATGCCTTCATCTGCATATAATCTTACTAAAGTGTCCCCTGTGCGTTTTGTGTATTCTGAGAAAAATTCCTTTTGGGCTTCCAGACTGTTGAGCTGATCGGCTTTGTCGGTGGAGACTCGGCAATAGGCTGCTATGTTCATAGTGTCACCTCTCTGTTATAGTTGTATCGTTCTGTTACTTCTTTTATTATACAATAAATTATAAAATAGTAAACAAAAAACATAGGGAACAATTGAAAATTCAACGTTCTCTATGTTTTTGTGCATTTTTTTAATATTATTCAAAAGTAATTTCTTCTTCTGCTTTAAAATATACATCTGCCTGTGCTTGTACATCAAGTCTATTAACAATCCAACCTCTCATCATGCACATTTTTATGAAGTCATCAATTCTATTTTCACCATTCATTTCTCTTAAAGTAACTACTATTCCAAAACGCAATCCGCGTCCTGCTTTGGGATCAAGTCTCTCTTTTGTTTTAATACTTAATCCCCATAGTCCCGATTGATACACTTTACGCGGGCGTCCATTTTCCTTTAACGCCTCACTTATATGCTTAACATTATCCCATTTCCGGTATAGTTTTCGTGCATCTTCTTCATAAATCGTATTAAGTCCCTCTTCTGCCTGTTTATTATAATCTATTGCTTTAATAACTGCCTTTTCATCCTGTCCCTTTATTCTTCCAAAATGAATATCCATTTCTGTTGATGTATAATCAACTCCTTGATTTCTATCACTTTGCGGGAAATAGGCAAGTGTTGCCTTTGCAAAAAAAGGATGTGCATTCATCTTTTGTGGTACAGGAATATTATAAGTATACACCTCATACTCATCAATATTTCCAGACATAATAAATCTAATTTCATCATCTCGAGAATATAAAATATCTTCAATTTTTTTAGGTACAATTCCATATCCTTTTTCGTATTTAATATTATCTTGACGATTCCACCCTGCAGCCGAATCAATAATCAAAGCCTTGGCCACCTCTCTACTCAGCCCCATTACATGTATGAGATATGCCATTTTACGAGTTATCCAAGGTGCTGCAAAAGATGTTCCTGTTACAGTTGCTTTCCCTAATGGTTCACAAACCACGATTTTATCTGGCCCATCTCCTCCATAATAGCAAACATCTGGTTTATAAAAAAATGATAATACTGGGCCTCTTCGTGTATATGACGCTGAGTTTCCACTAAAATCTACCGCGTTCACAACTAATGAATTAAGGGAATCTGCTGGTGCTCCTATTTTATTAACTTTTGAATTTCTTTTCTTATTTGTACCAGCAATTACAAATATAACATCATATTCATACTGAATTTTATCTAATTCAGCTGCTTCCGGAGATATAAAATTCGAATCAATTTCCATAGCAGATCCCAGTGACAAATTCCATACTTTTATATCTCGATTCCTACGAACAATATCTCGAATTTGCTTCAATATTGCAAATGAGCTAAAACGTCCTGCTGTAGCAACACCAAAATGCCGAACTCTAAAACGTCCACAGTTATCTTGTAAATTTGGATTAAAAGAAGGGCCATCAACAATAATTGATGATACTGCCGTTCCATGGAAAAAATCTCCTGTCTGTAAATCAATGTCTTCACTAATACACTTATGATATTCTACCCATTCACTGAAATATACACTTTTATCAAATTGAGTATCTATCACACCTACAATTGGTTCATTTTTCGGTTCTGGGATCAACAATTGTTCTATATTTTTTTCTTCCTCAGGAATCTCATATACTATTTCTGCCAAATCTTTAACACTCATCGCAATTAAGTACGGAACTTTGTCTTGCAAAATGTCTATTTCATTTTTTTCCAACCGCAAAGTCGTATCATCTATCATTTTAGCATTTATCATATCTATTCCCAAATCACTCAATAATTCCATCGTATCTATACCAGTTTTATATAAAGTAACAATCGCCTGCTCATTTGCAGTTTTAGGAGCCATATCTATACTAAATTTTTCTACATAAAAACAGTCCACAAGTGTTTTCAAAAAAGGATTTTTTTTCATAATACTGTCATTATATATGCCAGAATTTATATTTTCTGTATCTTCATTTGATATATTTCCATTATAAAAATTTTGAATAACAACTGCACATTTTTCTAAAAGAGCAACTGATTTTTGTATAGATGAGATTGACAAAAAATAAGTGAAAATATGTTTTTGAACCCATTTATTCTCTTCATTATATCCTTCTGAAAACTTTGACCCCCTAATGGATTTATTAGGATGTTTTCCATTTTCTGAAAGCAAAATCTGAATCCTATTACTTTTTGCCACAACTTTTCTATAATGAACACTTACTAAAGCTCCTTTAATTATTTTTTCCTTACTCCAAAACAATACAATGTCTTGTAACTGTTTTTTTAACTTCAAAACGTGTTCGACACTAACGCTTTTCCCCTTCGGTAAATTTACTGGTCCGAAACCACTTGGAGCTTTTCGTTTTTGAAATTGTCCCTTTAATTGCAAAATATTATTCACTTTAATTCATCTCCTTTAATTCTCTTGCAACACTGCTTTTTGGTATTTTACTTAAAATTTCAATTTCTCTAATTGTAAAGTTCTGTTCTTGTAGTTTCTTAATATTTTCTGGTTTTTCACCCGTAACGGTATAATATAGTCTTCTAAAATAGTCTAATTCATCATCTGGATTACTAAATGCTACCGCCGTTTTAATTAAATTTTTCAAATCTCCCGGATATGGTAATGGTGAAATTAATTTCATTATCTTTCTAAACAATCTTATATCTTTTTTGGCCAAATTAAATTTGACTAAAAATCTGTTCAAATATTCTTCCGAAATATCCATTAAATCTTCTTGTGAATATCTATTAAAGTCAATGACAGAATCAAATCGTCTTATTAAGGCTTTATCGAAATGTTCAAATAAATTTGTAGTCGCTATTAAAACAATTCTTTCATCCACTCGATCCAAATATTTAAGCAATGTGGAAGTTGCTCTTCCCATTTCCCGTAAATCATTCATATTAGTTCTATCCAATGCAATTGCATCTATTTCGTCAAATAAAATAACTAATTTTTCAGGATGAACAAAACCATTAATTTCCCGAAATAATTCAGACATATTTTTCTGTGTCTGTCCCATTTTACTATCTATGATTGCCGAAAAATCCACCATATATATTTCCCGTTCCAAAATGCGTGCTAATTGTTTTACCGCCTCTGTCTTTCCAGTCCCTGGTGCTCCTTGAAAAAGAAATTTATTTATTCCTGCATTATGAGCCACTGCATGTACAATTCCAAGCACATCTTGCATAATATCCTCTGGCAACCATAAAGGATCTCCATTTTTTTCAACTTTTTCAAACATCGAAGATTCATTTTCATTCATTTGTGGGACAAAAGTATTGGCATTAGACATTAATGCCATAATATATTCAGCTAATTGATAATCTCCTATTTGATCAAAGTCTTTTGCTATTTCATAAGCTTCACTACGAAAACCTGAATCATTATTCTCTGCATAATATTTAATTAAATTAATAACATTCTTTTTTTTCATATCCTCCACTTCCTTCCTCTTTTCCTTCTATACTATATTTATATATCATTGGGACAATTTTGTCAATATTGGGACATTTTTTATATTGACTTGTGTTTTTTCTGGTGTTATAGTAAATGTACAAACAAAAATTCCAATAAAAAAGAAACCAGCACCTAACGAATAGAATACTGGTCTCTCATGTACAATTGTACTTTGCCGTTGATATTGTACCACAGATTCACCAATATCCTCAAGTAAAATATTTATTCGTTATGGTTTCTTCATTATTGTTAACATAAATCAAAATATATTTAATGGAGGGACATTGTATGAAAGCCACAAAAATCAAAATGAAACCTGGTTGCTCTAACTCAACCAAAACAACAGAAATTGACCAAATTTATATTGAAGGATGTACCAATCCAGGATATTTCAAAAAAGCTACATTATATGATTATCTTAAATCCAATCCTAATAGCATATATGTAGATATTTCACCATACCCTTACTTAATGCCTGCATTAAGTTCTCATAACGAAAAATACGTTCGTTCCGAACCTAACGACACCCCTACAGACAACCTTCTCCGATTGCCAAGAAGTTAGTATTGCAAACTAGAGATAAAATGGTATTTGGTTAGTACGCCAGATACCATTTTTTGTATTATCCATTTCTATATATCCATTTTTCTCCAATATTAATATATATTTTTAATTTCAGTATTCCATATTCTTTTCTGTACCATATTCTCCTGCAATATCTTCTCCACCTTCTCAGTATTCGCTTCTATCATCACTTTCAATATGTAATCGGCGGTCACTTCCACCGGATTTGGATTATGAAATCGATAGTTCAGTTTTCTTTTCGCCACGGTGAAGTTTCCACCTCCTCCCTGCTCACTCTTTGTTCATTACTATGAAAATTCCTTCTGAAATAGTCCTAGATTTTCAGAATGCTTTTCATAGTCTGCATATTATCATTTGCCATGGCTTCACGTCTGCTGACTCCATCGATCTTTACCGGAACACATCTTTCCAGAATTCTGTCATAAATTCTTTTCTTCTCGATCTTTGTCTCTTGTTTTAATTGTACTAAAGGAATATTTGTTGTGATAATCAAAGGTTTCCCCGATCGGTATCTCCAATCAATCACACTGAAAATATTTTCTAATGCATACTCACTGTTCCGCTCTACGCCAAGATCATCAATAATTAAAAGCTCATATCCATTCAGTGATCTGATGTATTCTGTCTTATCTTCAGCTGCGAACAGATCATTTAATATAGTATTGAAATTTGTCATTTTCACGGTAACTTCTTGTTCCAGCAATGCGTTTGCAATACAGGCAGCCAGATAACTTTTTCCTGTTCCAACTGGTCCCCAGAACAAATATCCCATATGGTTTTGTTTCATTTTTTGCCAGTTTGCTACATATTCTTCCGCAATTCTTATGGCGCTACTATCTCTGTCTACATTTTGAAATGTAAAACCCTCCATTTCTTTTTCTTCAAAGCAGATTTTCTTATTTCTTACAACCAGTTCCCTACGTTCTTTTTCTTTAAAATATTGTGCCTCTTCTGCATATGCCTGTCGTTCACACGCACACTGCCTGTGATGCTTTTTCATTTCAAGTAATGAGCCTTTTGGATAAAATGCTTCCACAGGTTCCTTACAAACAGTACAATGCATCAGTCCATCTGCACCTAAATATGTTTGTATCTCATCCATCACAGGCTTTCTCCCTCCCCACACTCATAATTTATCTTTTGATTCTTTATACTGTAACTACTTACTCCATACTTATTACTTGTATTATTTTTCTCTATTACTTTATTAGATGCCGTATTTATATCCTTCGTAGAGTTATCATTCCGACCATATGAAAGCTCATTTTTCAGCTCTATATCGGCTTTCTTTATATCGGTCTGTAATTGTGCCTTTCTGGAAATCTCTACTTTGTCTGGTATCATTACATGCATATGTCTTGGTTTTGAAAATCCACCAAATTTCCGAATTAGCAGTCCTGCATCATCTAGTTCTTTCAAAGCCTTTTTAACAGAAGATTTGCACTTCCCGGTTTTCTGTGATAGTTCTTCAATTGGAAATATTGCATATACTCTTCCATCCTCATCTGTCCAATTATTCTTTCGTGATATTCTCGCCCGGTCATACAACAGCATATAAATAATTCTTGCATTCTGACTTAGCTGTAATTCCAGCAAGAATTTTGGAAATTGATAATACTGCATCTGCCGCTCCTGCTCATTCATGTACAAATATTTCATTTGTTTCTTCCTCACCTTCTCAATATTTGAGGAAATATATTTTTGAATTTTATATCCGCAAAAATTTATCCCTCTATATATACAAAGGGAGAGGGCATAAAATACAGCCCCCTCATCAAAATTTTTTTATTTTTTTCATAATTTCATTACTGAACATCCCAAAATTCCCCATAATCTTAAAGATAAACAGAGAACCAATTAAGATACTATCGTCCCTAGTGAATTTCGCTCTTTGTTAATTCTTTCTTCTTTTTAATCTGAATTTTTATGCAAGAGCAAGATCCACCTATGTTTAACAAGTTTATTTTTGATGAATGTTTTATTTTCATCCTCTTGATTCAATTTCATCTTCATCTAATTAGCTTCCATCAAAGATTTCCGCACCATTTACATAATATTTTCTTTCAAAATTTTAAAAAAGCACCCGGCTTCTGCCAGATGCTCTGTAAAAAAATATTTAATTTTTACATGCTTACATTTTCAATGTAGCCACTATAATATTCCTAATTTCTAAATATTATTTTCGATTATTACAATACGGTATTACCCGGGTGGATCTTGCTCTTCTCATTTTCCGAATATAACCAATCATATTTTTCTATAATCTATGACATCTCTATTGTGAAATGATATACTAAATCTAACTTATAAATTCGGAGGTATATTATGTCGAATATTCAAATAACAGAAAATAGATTAGGGAAATATTCTCCCGAATGGTTTTATAATGAATCTCAAACTTCAGAATGGACTGCATTTACCCACAAAGCGGATGAATTACGAAAAAATTTTATAAATCTATTTGGTATAGAACAGTTAAAGTCTTTTTCTGGCAGAGATTTGTTAACATCTTTATTTTACAATGATGAAGGAAACAAATCCAATCTCTGCTATATGCTTGAAATGGATAAAGATATTAGAGAATTCTTCGGCGGAATTTCTGGAGGATCCGCATACAAATTTGGTCTTTTCTTTCATAAAAAAACTAAAAGATGGACTTGCGGTTCTCCTTCAAAACCTATACAGCTTACAGAATCTGAGGCAATACAAAAAGCAGAAGAAATACGCAATGATTTAGTAAAAGGTGCCGAAATTATATCCTCTTTTGGTCCATTAAATTCTGAATCTGATTATGAAAAGTTATACCAGCAATTAAAAGACATTCCCGGAATCAATACGGTATGGAAAATGAAATATTATCAAATGCTTTTTCCAACATTATTTGCACCTTTTTACGGACAAGATCATCAGATAAATATTTTACGTTTTCTGAATCAAAATCCAAGCGATATTCCTTTCATCCGCATGGGACAGATTGCACTATATGTAAAGAAATGTAAGATTCCCGGAGTTGTTTTCGGACATATTTATGGGCAAAATATCGGATATAACAATACCTCTAATGATTCCGACACGAATGTTCTTTCCGACAGAAAGCATAAAACACGCTACTGGATGTATACCGTCTTTGATGACAAGAGCTGGAATGAGTGTCAACAAAAGGGATTCATGGTTTTAGGCATGGATGACATCGGTGATTACTCTCAATACGCCTCTAAAGAATCTCTTCGGCAAGAATTGATTGAAGTTTACGACAACAGTACTTCACGAAAAAATCAAGCTCTGATGGCATGGAATTTTGCAAATACCGTATCAATTAACGATATAATTTTTGCTAAACGTAGTAATACTCTTGTTGGCAAAGGTATCGTTACTGGTAGTTATATTTTTGATGCTCTACGCCAGGAATATAAAAATATCCGCACAGTAAAATGGATACAGGTTGGTGAATGGGAACATCCTGGTAATGCTGTTGCTAAACGTTTAACCGATATTACTCCATATACAGATTATGTTGAAAAACTGACCTCCATCTTTGCTCCTGATGAGTTAGATAACGTAGATACACAGCCAGAGGTTGACTATCCAACATACTCTTCTACTGATTTTCTTTCAGATGTGTACATGAGTGAGCAAAATTATAAAACATTGGTAAATGTCTTAAAAATGAAGAAAAACATTATTTTACAAGGTGCACCAGGCGTCGGAAAAACTTTCGCAGCTAAGCGACTTGCTTATTCGATTATTGGTACAAGAAATCCTGATCGCGTTCAAATGATTCAGTTTCATCAGAGTTACTCCTATGAAGATTTTATTGAAGGATACCGACCAACAGAAAATGGATTTACAATAAAAAAAGGTTCTTTTTATAAATTCTGTAAAATAGCTGAAGAAGATGATGAAAATGATTATTTCTTTATCATAGATGAGATTAACCGTGGTAACCTAAGTAAAATCTTTGGTGAATTATTTATGCTGATTGAAAAAGATAAACGTGGTATTGAATTACAACTGTTGTATTCTGACGAAAATTTCTCCGTACCTTCAAATGTCTATATTATTGGAATGATGAATACTGCCGATCGCGGTCTCGCCATGTTAGATTATGCTTTAAGACGACGTTTTTCATTTTTTACTATGAAACCAGGATTTAATACTATGGGTTTTCAAGCTTATCAGAATTCTTTAAAAAATGATGCTTTTGATAAATTGATTTCTTGCGTAAAACAACTCAATTCTAAAATAGAAGAGGATGTTTCTCTTGGTGAAGGATTCTGTATTGGTCATAGTTATTTTTGCGGATTAACTTCTGATACAGTTAATGTTCAAACGCTTTCATCAATTGTAGAATATGAATTGATTCCGCTTTTAAAAGAATATTGGTTTGATGAACCAACAAAAGTTATAGATTGGTCTGAACGACTAAGGAGTACCGTCATATGATTCCTGTACAAAATATTTATTATATGTTGTCCTACGCTTTTCAGGCATTACAGACACAGACATACAAAAATCTGGCTACAGAAAATTTTCATAATACTGCCGAATTATGCGCAGCTATTCTTGACAAAGGCGTTAGCACACAGTTAAAACGTGGTTTAGGAAGAGATTATGTGCCGAAATCAGAATCTCTTTCTACGCTACAGGGAAAACTTAATATTTCCCAGTCTATTAAAACGCAAGCTTTATTGAAAAAGCAAATGATTTGTACATATGACGAATTTTCGACCAATACACCTTTTAACCAAATTATCAAATCTACAATATTACTACTTCTTAAAGCCAACATTACAAACACACGAAAAAAAAGTCTGCGGAATCTTTTATTATTTTTTTCAGATGTCGACGAAATCGACTTGCGTTTCGTAAACTGGAACCAACGTTATAATCGCTCCAATCAAACCTACCAATTGCTAATCGGTATCTGCTATCTAGTGTATAACGGACTCTTACAGACACAGACTGACGGCACTACAAAAATAATGGATTTTTTTGATGAACAACGCATGTGTCATCTATACGAAAAATTTTTACTTGAATATTATAAAAAGGAACATCCGGAACTTACTGCCAATGCATCACAAATTGCATGGCAACTTGATGACACCGAAAATCAAATGCTTCCTAAAATGCAGACTGATATTATGTTATCTAAAGGTAACAACATACTTATTATCGATGCCAAATATTATTCACATATGACTCAACAACAATATGGAACAAATACCTTGCATTCCAACAATCTGTATCAGATTTTTACATATGTGAAAAACAAAGAATTCGAATTAAGAAATGTTGAACATACAGTCTCCGGAATGCTTCTTTACGCTCAAACCAATGAAGATATTATTCCCCATAATACATATCAGATGAGCGGAAATCAGATTACTGTGCGGGCGCTGAATTTGAATCAAAATTTTTCTGGAATAGCAGATGAATTGGATGCAATTATAAATAATTCATTTTAGTTTGAGGGGAATCTGTTTTCCCCTCATTTCAATCAATACAAACTATAAAATATACGAATGTATAATTTTCATTATTTCTTTTATATCCAAGTCTTCTTTATTATTATCCCTTTCCATTATATCTTCTTGAACTTTTTTATGTTTTTCAAAAAAGTTATTGTATGCAGTATCAGTCAATTTTCCACCTTCATCTATTATCAACATTAAATACTCCACAAAAGGTCTAAAATTTCCAACAATTCCCAAAACTATAACGAACAATTCTTGCAAGTCCACACAAGTATTCGGCACTATTGGCATTTTCGATATCCAACTTACATCTGTTTGTCCATCATTATTTTTCTCCTTATTTTGCCACTGCTCCGCTTTTCCTATAGGCGCATTGTAAAACTGATAGTTTCCTTGTCTATTAAACGTATATCGAGCAAAATCAAAATTGGCCTTTACTCGTTGCAATTCTTGAATCAATTTGATTACTTCTGGTAATGCAACGTTTATTGTCTGATTTAAACTTAATTTTTTCAATTCCCCCTCTAAAATCTCTAAATACTCATGAATCTTATGGTTTTTCTTTTTCTTATTATCGATTCCCTGAAAATAATATATTGCATCTACGCTACTTTTTAACCAAAGTTCTACGCCATGCCAAATGTCAAATAAAATTGGGAAAATAAAAGTATCTGCTACTGAACAATAGTTTCCACTATATAAAATTGAAAATAACCCTAATACTGCATTTCCCATATATGCATTTCCCATCACAAAATTATCTTCTACCGATTGATAGACATTATTTTTTCCACCTCGTGAATTATCAAAATCCCAATTTAAAAAAGCATAGTTATTTGACTTCGTATAATCTATATCCTTTTCACCGTAAAAAATCATATATTCTTCGTTACTCATACCCACCTTACCTTTCTACTATTAATTCTATTTTATTTTTTCACATTATACAAGTAACGGATGCAAGGCAAAAAAATCAAAGAAATATCTTATCGCAAAAACAAGACTCAGAAGAGGCATTTCTCCTCTGAGTCTGTACATTTTCAGCCAACTATTTTTAATTCCATTTTTCTTTGTGATCACAAAACTTATTTTTCAAATCCTGAAGGCTCTCACGAATACTTGTTTTAACATGCATATCCTTTTTTCTAATCAATCGTATAGTATATCTTCGCCAACAGTTCTATATTGTTACAACCATATGTACCGTACTTTTACTGATCCCAAACTGTTTTGCTGTCTGCCGCACCGTTGCATTATTATCTATAATATAAGCTGCAATCTCAACGGCTCTTTCTTCGATATAATCTTTCAAAATATTCCCCTGTAAACATCGTTTTTACAATGTATGCCGCAAGCTGCAGAGGTATGTATTGAACTGTTATTTCCTTTATATCATCTACTTAGGATCTCTGTCTGTCGTCCTAACCATTTTTTATAAGTCGCTTCAATCAGAAATGCCCCCAGCGGTGCTGTAATCAAAATCGCAGTTACCGCAACCGTCAGCACAATATTACCGCAGGACAATCCCATCGCAAGCGGTACGCCGCC
>UMCS01033986.1_pt1 | contig 11902 bp, 9 predicted proteins | sample 1964281 | NCBI WGS metagenome assembly UMCS01 (sample SAMEA4835973, study PRJEB28245) | human gut metagenome | biome: gut microbiome; material: fecal sample | place: Denmark | collected 2008
TGTAACCGTAGTACGGCAGACCATATTATTTCAAGTCCGTTGTTTGTAGATCCTATGTACGAACGTACGGTTCCGGATTACACCGGCTACACCAAACGATTTGAAAATAAACCGGTGGTTGCCGAGGCGGTGGAGTCTGCCAAAAAGCGGAAGAAAAAGAGAGGATAAAGGAGAAAATAAGGACGACTTTTTGCTGTTATGCTGCATTTATAAGTCCCTTTCTTTGCCCTTCTCCAATGTAATAACCGGTGGTAGGTAATAATTATAATAGAAACTCTTCCACATTATCTTGCGTGATAACATTGAATGTAGCGTTCGGGTAACTGTTTGTAAATGTTTTTGGAACTTTGGCGATTCTCTTTGGATTCCATTTAAACTCATAAGCTGCCAGTTGCCCGTTGCCTTCTTCAATGAAGTCAATTTCTTGCATGGCAGTGGTGCGCCAGAACCATGTATTATACCATAGGTGGTGGTAATGTAAAAACTTCATTCGTTCCGATACTATAAAGTTTTCGAATAATGCTCCAATATCAGGGCGGGTTTCGGCTAATGCAAAGTTGGCGATGACCGCGTTGCGGATGCCGTTGTCATAGAAATATATTTTTCGGCTACTCTTTAGTTCATTTCGTAAATTACGGCTGAAAGATCCTAAGCGGAAGATGATATATGATTGTTCCAATAAAATGACATAACGTTCCACTGTCTTTGGATCTAAATCACACAGTTGCCCTAATTCATTATATGAAACTTCGGAACCTACTTGAAAAGCAAGAGCTTGTAATAGTTTTACTATTTTGTTGGCTTTCTTTATATGTTCCCAATCCAGGATATCCTTATATAAATAACTGTCGGAAAGTTGTTTCAGAATTTCAACCTCTGAGCCGGGATGGTTCACTACGTCCGGATAATAGCCATATACCAGTCGGTGGGGAAGTAGTCTTTTCTCATCCATAAGTCCATGATGATTTACCATCTCTTCAAAGGAGAGGGGATACATTTTATATTCCCATTTCCTTCCGGTCAGTGGCTCATTGATTTTGTTGGCAAGGTCGAAAGAAGAACTTCCGGTTGCTATCAGTTGAATGTCCGGCAGTTGGTCTGTGATGAGTTTAAGTCTTATCCCAATGTCTTCAATTCGTTGTGCTTCATCTATGATAACAGTTTTATTATTGCCGAAGATATACTTCAAACGCGTTGCCGAGATGTTTTCAAAAAGTGCACGAGTATCCTGTTCGTCTCCATTGAGCCACAATATACCTTCTTTTTCTTTGAACAGATGTTTCAATAAGGTAGTCTTACCTACTTGGCGTGCCCCCATGATGACAATGGCTTTATCTTGTCCCAGTTTATTTCGTATACTTTCTTCTAATACTCTTGTTATCATACTCTTATTGCTTTTTTCCTGAAAGCAAAGATAACAGATAATAAGTGTAAATCCAAAAATATCGTGTTTTTTGCGGATTTCATTCCGTAAAAAACATGATATTTTTGGAAATGTAATTATTGTATAACCCGAAGATGGTGTTTCTCAATTGCTCTTTGCAACTATAGGATTTAGAATATATATCCTACAGAAAGCTGATAGCCATAATCTCTTATACTACACTGATACTGTATTCGCTTAATGGCCTCATAGTATTGGAATGATAGTGTATAATGCCTGCCGATAACAGCTTTCAGTCCTGCAATTCCTCCATAAGTCCAGTGGCGAAGAGGATTGAGATTAATGCGGTATAATTCATAGGGCAAGTCAGAGATATAAAATGCATCGGTATATCCTTTCATCGGATTCCATTTCTCATGTATCTTCTTGCCGTCAGCCGGAGATTTGATGTCCAATGGGCAGTCACCGGCACTAAAGTTATATGAAGCATACATTCCGACTGAAGGAATCAAACTCAACGTCTTGCTAATTTTGAATTTGTATCCTACCTTTAGCGGGATAACGATATGGTTTAGTTTTATCTTAGCATCCGGGAAACGGGGAAGCATGCCATATTCCATTTCCATCCTGCTTTGGGTTTGCATGAACGAGACTCCCGACATCAACATCCAATGTTTTTTGAATTCATAATCCAGGGTTCCTCCAATTTGGAATCCAGTTCCCATGCCACCTATCTTTTGTACATAGTTATCACTGCTTTTAAAGTGTGTCAGGTTCATTCCTGCATCTACGCCGATTCTTATTTGTGCAAAGGCTTGTAGTGATAGGTATAGTGCCAATAGTAGAAATAATGTAATTCTTTTCATTTAATATTATAATATCAATTGTTTATAAATATGTCATCTTAGTCACTTTATGCTTTTGGGGCATTGTCATGCTAAGTGCAGTCGAAGCATTTTCTCTTTCTGAGCACGACAGGAAAACATCCTTTATTGGGGATGTTTGACACGATACCAAAGGCCTGTTCCCATCATACTGCAGTACGCATGCTCCGATATTATTGTAAAACGGGCTTCTAATCTATTGTTGCTGGTGAAACGCCCCTCAAAGGACCTGACGAAAGTTTCTGTTGCTTCGATAGAGGGAAAAGAAGGTTCATGTGGACTTAATATCTGTATTTTCCCATTGTCAAATAAATACTTGGATTTTCCTACCGGATGTTTCATTCTCTCTTCTGGATAGAGGATGTGGATACTGACACTGTCTTCGCTTTCAAATGTTATAGATGTTTCCGAGCCTTCGAAGGTCTCTCCGATAGGGGGAGTAGTCATGATGAATTCTTTTTCTTCGTCCTCATCATTATTGCAGGCCGTTAGTAATAATGCGGCTATTAATAGAAGGTAGTATGTTAGTTTCATAATTTAGTATTATAATATTAATTACCTATAAGTAGCAAACCGGATAATGCATCGTAATCCGGAAGCTACTTATAGGTAAATTCTTTTTTTACTTAGATGAATCGACGGGTAAGAGTGTGGCTACTACACTGCCACTGGAAACGTTATATAGTTTATAAGTTCCGTTGATTTCATCGCGGATGATAGGATCATTGTATTGAAAATATAATGTTCCTAATGGATCTGATTCTACTGTGGTCTGAATCGTTGCCTTATTTGATACAGTTTTGGTATGAGAAAAACCATACCCCAGTTTAGTTGATAAGCTGACTTTTCCTATGCTGCCGCTTCCTTCAATTGAGAAGTCTGCTTTATTGACAAACTCGCTCACAACACTTTTCTCTTGAGTGATTGTTTGGCCTTTATCCCACTCTTCTACAAACATGAAGATAGATAGAGATTTATTATATAGATCCCATGGTAATGTGAAAACCAGATCGTCTGCATTTTTATCGGATTTTTCCGGATAAATCCATTTTGATCTTAGATTCTTAGCATCCACCGTATAGAAATTTTTGGATTGTCTGAATGCTGTAGAGTTCTTGTGCTTTAAATGTATTTTTTCTAACGAGAATGCATCTCTTGGGTTAATAGTAAATGTAAGCTTAGCTTCCATTGCTTCTTTGCTGTCCTCACCTGATATATATGACTTAAAGTGGAACTCGAAGTTTCCATCTGTCCATATCTTCTGTATAATTTCTTCGTTAGTTAGATACCCTTTGTTTTTCTGTGTGTCTTGCAGTGTTGGGTCTTGTGTGGGATCATTAATGGCACTGTATGCATTGGCAGCAATTCTGAATCTATACAATTTCTCTCTGATATATCTATTTAAAGTTCCGGGCTTATTTTCTTTAGTTATTCCATAATAGATATAATCTCTTTGATAGGCGTTGGGAACATTTTTGAATTCGTTCCATGCATCTTTTACAGACGACATTATTTCGCTGCCATTGACATATGCCTCTAAATCTTCTGTAGGTTGCAGATTTATGTCTTCCTCATAGTGTCGTGTCTGAAGTTTTCTTTTACTACCGTCAAAGGCATCACTTAAAAATTCGTAAGTGGCCTCTCCCGATCTGGTCTTGACACTGGAAACTTTCATGCGTTCGTTGTTTTTCACTACGAGACAAGGGAAATCAGGAATGTCTCCCGTTGTCATTTTTCCGATATTTTCACCGTTTTCGTATAACGTATTGTCTTTATCGTCCCGGCATATTACGGATACTTCTTTATCATCCACATTCCATTTTTCTGCATTAAAATCCCAGAATAGAGATAAATCAGGAACCAATATATTCAGTAAAGGAAGAGATTGTTCAATTTGAACGAGTTCATTTTCGTCTTTACAGTAAGACAATAAAATATCTCTGAGACTTTGCTTGTCATATACTATTTTGTTTTTTACCAACGGATAGAATATATCATAATCATTGTCAAATTGTGCCACAGCTTCGGCTTTAAGAAACTTGCGTACGTCAAGGCTGTTGGATACAGCTTTAGACAATGCTTTGGCAAACTTTTTTTGTGCGGTCACTTGGTCTAAAGGAGCCTGAACGATTGTTTTTGATTGAGACCCATCGGGTTGCGATGGGAACTCATTGACTTGGTCTGTGCAAGCGCAAAATGCGGCAATGCAGAATAGACTTACGAAATACTTTTTCATAATCATAAATGTTTTAAATTAGTATTATGGTTAACTTAATAATCTTCTGATGTAATTTCTGCTTCTATATCTAAACGAGGAGAAGTGATTTCTACCAGATAGGGATAAGAATCAGAATTTGGAACACTGACTATTTTTCCTTCATAAATGGAGGTCTTGAATTCAGAAACAACTACATTTCCGTCCTTATCAGTCACAGTGATATCTGCTTCCTCTAAGGCAGATTGGAAAGTAATAGTTAAATTTTCATTTACTTCATCGGCGGTTAGGTTAAAAAATAAAGGGCTACGGGTGGTTACTTTATAATTTAAATGAATCATTTGGGTATTTACTTTGTGTCGATGTTTTTTGTGTGGCATTGCATTCATGGGTACAATGAATAATACCGATAATAGAATAAATAATACTTTTGTTTTCATTTCTATATTTATTTAATTGTTTACGGTTGCAAAGTTAGGGCAAACAATTATCATGAATGCATTTTCGCAGTCATACTATAGAAATGTAATGTGTTGATAAATAGATGGGTAACAAATGTGTTAGTCACACCTTGCTTTCTTCTCTACTCATTCTCTCTTTCATTTTGTATTTTTTCTGATTGAGAGGGTGCGTATCGGTATAGCCAAAACAAATTGCAATGGCTAATGGGCTAAGTGAAGTTTCCTGTAGGCAAAGGAGCAATTGATCATCTTCCGTTAGCTTGGGATATTCAATGTGGAGGAAAGATATGTAACTTTGATAAATTCCGAATATTGTCTTTTTCAGTTGTTCTTGCTCCGTAGTGGTTAAAGCTTTCATTTGTTTTTTATTCGAAGTGGTTTGTTGGGATAGAGTAATCACTCTTTGGTAAATGCTGCTTTGGGCAAACAACCAATGGAGTAACTGTTGTTTCTCTTCTTTTAAGCGAGCTATGGCTTGTTCTCTTTCTTCTATTTGCTGTTCTTTGTTTTCATGTTCCTGCTTTAATAAGGTAATCATTAGCTGATTATTTTCAATGGTAGTTTCTAAAGATGATAACTTATTCTGTGTTTGCTCTAATGATTGTTTGTATTGAAGTTGAATGCGTTTTTTCCAGTTTATATAGTTTTGATAAGCAAGTATAATGATAAAGCAAATAGCAACAAAACCTGCAAAAGTACAATATATGATGCGCTTTCCTTTTAATTGTTCCTCTCTTACCCTCATTTTAGTATTGTATTCATAAATCAGTTGCTGTATTTCGGTTGACTGTTCCATGCAATATAGAGAATCTATGATAGCAGCATGTTCTTCCAAATAGGTATTCGCTTTCTTGTAATCTCCGTTTTCTTTTTCAAGATTATATAAACTTTTTAAACATGAAGTTTTACCTTCAATGGGCACGTCCTCTAAGCTTTTATTCAAATAATGACGGGCTGAGTCTTTACTTCCTCCTGTTTTCAAAATTAAATATCCTAGATTACTATAGTAGTTTCCATGATTCTCCTTTTGAGGCAGCCCTTTGAGGGCCATTTTTTCGTAATATGGCGGAATCAAGTTCGTCAAAACTATCAAATTCCAGACTTAAATTGTGTTTAGACATTGCAATCTGTAGAGAATCTCCCGAAGCTATAGCATAATTTAATGCTTCGCGCTGGAACATTAAGGTAGAATCCTTTTCATCTATTAAGCAATAATATGTACTGATATTGTTCAATGCTATTGATTTTTCCAGATCTGTAGTGCAACATTCATACATCGTTTCGTATATTTCCATAGATTTGTCATAGTATCCGGCATCAAAATAGATATTTCCCAATGAACTGAGAAGTAAATTCTTTGTCTTAAGCTCTTTCGGGAAATCTTGTATGATGGTTAATCCCTTTTGGAAACAAGTTGTTGCTTCTTCTGCTTCTTCCATTTCAACAGCCAGTCTGCCTTTATAGAGCAATGCTATCGCTTTTTCTTTCTCGTCATCGTCATAATAATCTAATGCTACATTCAGCAGTGAGTCGCAAGGTAGCAAAGAGAGCTTGCACTTGTCCGTGGCACGTGCAAGTAATAACGCATAGCGTGCGCATTCTTTGTCGGAAAGTCCTTCTATTTCTTCCGGTGATAAGTCCAATGACTGGAGTGCACTGTCGGGATATTCTTCTATGAGTGTATCGGCATGTGAGAATAATGTTTCTGTTTCGCTTTTGTGTGAACAAGAAAATAGTAGTAAAACAGTAAATAATGCTGTTGTAATCTTTAAGTTTACCATTTGGTCGGTTATTTTGTTGGCAGCAAAGGTATAAATAATTATTTATAAAGCTGATGATAAGAGGGCTGTTTTTATAGTTCATTCAGAAAAGCTATGGTTCGATTCATACTAATTTACCATCGCAGTCTATGAAAGGCCAGCAAACTTTCCTGTGCTTTGTTTGTTCCTTCGGCAAGAATGAGTTACTTTTGTCTTATCGCTGCCGAAATAATATGAAAACGGGAACAATTATAGAAGAGAATGTAAAAAGAATACCTTATGGCGTATCCAACTTTGTAGAAGTGGTGGAACAGAATCAATATTATGTGGATAAAACCATGTATCTGCCTTTACTGGAGCAGCAGCCCAACAGTTTATTCTTCATCCGTCCCCGCCGTTTTGGAAAGAGCATTTTCTTAAGTATGTTGCGGGCTTATTATGACATCGCCCAAAAAGAAAAGTTCCGGAAGCGCTTCGAAGGTTTGTGGATAGGCGGTCAGCCTACGCCGTTGCAGGGGAAATACCAGATACTCTATCTCGACTTCTCGCGCGTGGGAGGTATAGGTGCATTAGACCGGAATTTTGATGATTATTGCAGCGGAGCCTTGAATAATTTTGCTCTTATTTATGAACCTTACTATTATCCGGGGTTCGAAAAAGATATGAAAGAGCAATTCGGTTCTGCCAATAAACTGAACTTCCTGGATTGGCAGGCACACAATACCGGTGCTGCCCTTTACCTTATCATTGATGAATATGATAATTTTACCAACGTAGTCCTTAATGAACAAGGCAATGAGGTGTATCATGCCTTGACCCATGTCAGCGGCTTCTATCGAGAAGTATTCAAGAAGTTTAAAGGTATGTTCGAGCGCATCTTCATGACTGGCGTCAGCCCCGTCATCTTGGACGACCTGACCAGCGGATTCAACATCGGATGGAACATCAGTACCGACTTCCAATTCAACATGATGCTGGGATTCAGCGAAAAGGATGTGCGCGAAATGCTGCAATACTATAAGGATGTCGGGCAGCACAATGGCGACGTTGAAGCCATGATAGCGGAGATGAAGCCATGGTATGATAATTATTGTTTCGCCGAAGCAAGCTTAGACCGCGATCCGAAGATGTTCAACTGTGACATGGTGTTTTATTATCTGAGACATTACATTACTTTAGGAAAATCTCCCAAAGAAATGATAGATCCCAACACCCGTACGGATTACAACAAGATGAAGAAACTTATTCAACTGGATCGATTGGATGGTAATCGTAAAGGAGTGCTGCGCAAAATCACTGAGGAAGGTCAGATAGTCACCGCCCTGACCACTACTTTTCCTGCTACAGAGATTGCCAACCCGGAGATATTTCCCAGTCTGCTCTTCTATTACGGAATGCTCACCATCACCGCCACACGCGGACAGCGTATGGTACTTAGCATCCCTAACAACAATGTGCGTAAGCAGTATTATGAATTCATGCTGGAAGAGTATCAGGAGAGACGGTATATTGATCTCAACAGTATGCTGGACTTATTCTACGATATGGCTTACGATGGTCATTGGCGTGAATCACTGGAATTCATTGCTCACGCCTACAAGGAGAACTCTTCCGTTCGCAGTGCCATCGAAGGCGAGCGAAATATCCAAGGCTTTTTCACGGCTTATCTGAGTGTGAACGCCTACTACCTGCTTGCTCCCGAACTGGAACTGAACCATGGTTTCTGTGATCTTTTCCTAATGCCCGACCTGTTGCGTTATGAAGTGGCACACAGTTACATCATAGAACTAAAATACCTCTCCTCCAAAGATTCGGAATCGAAAACCGAAACGCAATGGCAGGAAGCAGTGGGGCAGGTAAGGATGTATGCTGCTGCCCCCAAGGTGAAGCAGTTGATACAGAATACGCAGTTACATTGCATTGTGGTGCAGTTTCGAGGCTGCGAACTGGAACGAATGGAGGAGGTTTCTTTTTAAACTCTTTCACATTGTACTTCCACCCCTGCCGCATCCAAATCGGCTCCCATGGGCGGATTGCGTTTAGCGAGTTTCAGTTCAATAGCTTTAACAGTGGGGAAAGTGCGGAACAGGCGCTTTACAATACGTCCGCAAACATGTTCCAGCAATTTAGAAGGTATCTCCATCTCAGCTTTCACATTTTCGTATACATCGGCATAGCTGACGGTATGTGTCACATCGTCAGTCTCGGCGGCACGTGCAATATCGACTTTCAATTTCAGGTTAATGACAAATTCATTACCTACTTCCCGCTCTTGCTGACCTACACCGTGGTAGGCAAAGAAACGGACGTTATCAAGGAATATATAACTGTTCATATCAATGGAATATTAGGTTAATGACAAAAATAAGAATAACTGCCCAGTAAACAAAGAAAACAGGTATATTTGTATCCTGCCTACGCTGAATCCGAAAACGATTGAGGCTATGGCGGGGAAATGTGAGTATTACCGTTCCAACAAGAAAGTGAACTATGCCAGAGGTTTTGTGTGTACTACGGAAGCTCTGGCAGTCAGTGTATCCTGTCATCCTGCGAACAGGTAATCACATCTTACGAACAAACAGCCGTGCCCTCGGCAGGTGAATGTATTTCACCTTACGAGGGCACGGCTGTTTCCTTTCATTGTTATCTTGTTTACCTCAAATGGTAACTCCATTTACATGCCGAGGTAAAAGCATTTACAATAGGAGGTAAAGAGCGTTACAATAAGCGGTAAAGGTCGTTACATCCAGCGGTAAATGCTTTTACATCATGGCGAAAATGAAATGTAAATGCAATGCGCTGATAATTAAAGCACTAATGTGTTACCTGAATATTATCCTTTTCGTCCGGTCTGTTCTATCAGTCCTTTGATCTTCTCGTTCAGGCTATCCGCTTTCATCAGTTGTTCCAGCGTCAGGTGCATACGGTAGCGCCAGTAATGTCTGGGGTTGGCAGGCACGTTGATGCGCTCTTCCTGTACATTGGGGTTGCGCCATTTTCCGTCCATAGCCATCCAGTCCTGCAAGGAGAGGATGCACAGGATAGAGTTGCTGTAAAGATGGTTGCGTACCACTTGTTCGCAAAGTTCCGGAGTGGCAACGGCAGGTGCGGCACCGTAATGCCCCAGCATGGCGTTGTAGTACCGTTGCGTTTGTTGGAAATCTTCTTCCCACCAGCCGCGTAGCGTAGACATATCATGTGTAGAGATGGTGCAAACCGAGCGGTACGGATACCAGTCCGGATGTCCGAATTCCTGTGAAGGATCTTTCGGCATGCGTTGTATCTCCAGACTTAGGATGCGCAGATCGTTCATTACCCAAGCTACACAGTCGGGAATCATGCCGAGGTCTTCACCGCATACCAGCATACGGGTGGATTGCGTCAGTTGCGGCAACTTCTTCATGGCTTGTTCGCGCCAGAACTCGTTGTGGCGGTGATAGTAATACTGATCGTACAAACGATTGAACGCCGCCTTTTCCCAATCATTCAGGGCACGGTAGATGTAATCGTGTTGTACACCGATGCGTGGATGGAATTTGTGCGGGTCTTCACGGTCGGGCACAAACAATACGTCACTGATTAATGCGTATAGTCCGTCGCGTATCCAGATGCTGTCTTCGTCCGTCTTTCCGGCAAAGTATGCCTCTACTTTGCGTTGGGTGTCGAACTCAGGGCGCATACGGTATATTTCCCACGTTTCCGTAGGCTCTATGAAGGTCTGCTTTACGTAATCAGTATGCGGGCCGAACATTTGTCCGAGGAAGTATTCATGGATATAGGGTTTCGTAAAGAAATCTTCGCGGAATGCTATTCCGTAACCTTCTATTTCTTCGCGCGTCATTGGCAGGGCGGGGACAAACTGACCCAGCAGTCCGTGTACGGCATGCATCGGGATTTCCCAGATGCGGAAGAAGCCGAGGATGTGGTCGATACGGTAGGCATCGAAGTATTCTGACATTTTGCGGAAACGTTTCATCCACCAAGAATAACCGTCCTGCTCCATTACGTCCCAGTTGTAGGTGGGAAGGCCCCAATTCTGACCGTTTACGGAGAAATCATCGGGTGGTGCACCCGCTTGGCCGTTCAGGTTGAAATAATAAGGCTCTGTCCATGCTTCTACACTGTTGCGGCTGATACCGATGGGAATATCACCTTTCAACACTACACCGTTGGCGCGTGCATGTTCCGTCGCTGCCAACAGTTGCAGGTGCAAGTGGAACTGGATGAAGAAGTAGATGGCAATGTGTGGATAGTCGGCGGACTTAGGTTGACACAGCTTCTCAATTTCTTCGGCCTTATATTCGGAGAATTTCGGCCATTCGCGGAAGTTGGGCGTCTTGTAGGCATCGCGTAGATAGCTGAACACGGCGTATGGTTGTAACCATTCTTTGTTGCTTTCAAAGAATTGGCGGAAAGCTTTGGATGCCAATACTTTCTCGCCTTCCTGTTTGTATATCAGGCGGAAGTATTCCCATTTTGTCTGGTTTACTGCTTCATAATCTACAGTGGACAGGGCGTTCAGCTCTTTTTGACGCTTTTTGAATTCGGCCATTTTCTCTTTGTCTTTCAGCGTTCCCATCTGTTTCAGATCCGCATACATGGGATGGAAAGCATAAATGGAAATACTGCTGTATGGATAAGAATCCGTCCATGTATGCGTCATGGTAGTATCGTTGATAGGCAATATTTGTACGGCTTTCTGATGGGTAAGTACTGCCCAGTCTATCATCTGCCTGAGATCGCCGAAGTCGCCTACGCCGAAGCTCTTTTCGGAGCGCAGCGAGAAGATGGGCACGGCTACTCCGGCACCTTTCCAGTCGGGCAGGGCGAAGTAAACGTAACGGTCACCAATTACCAGTGTTTCGTTAGCGCCTATCTGCGGATCGGCCATGTAGCGGTTGGGGTTGTTCTCCCATGCCACGGCACGATGCTCTTTCTTATTATAAAGGATGAATTTGTACTCCAGCGGGAAACTGATTTTCGAGGCGTCTACTTCGACTTGCCATTCAGGGAAGTTGGAGTCGCTCATCAGAACGGCTTTATCCGCGTCCCAATCTCCCAGAACTTTCTGGTTGCCGCAAATGCCCAGGCAGTGGTCATTGTCGATGCACGGAGCATACGCTTTGATCACTAATCCTTTCTTGTGGCTTTTGGGGGCGGCACTACGTTCGGGATGTGCAAGCAGGGACTCCGTGAAA
>UMCS01003945.1_pt1 | contig 11835 bp, 10 predicted proteins | sample 1964281 | NCBI WGS metagenome assembly UMCS01 (sample SAMEA4835973, study PRJEB28245) | human gut metagenome | biome: gut microbiome; material: fecal sample | place: Denmark | collected 2008
AAAATAATCCAATGGAAGAACAAATAAAGGCTGACAATGAGGTACGACAGGAATGGAACAGGGCTGTTGACAGAGCAATTGTAAGCGGAGTGTCAGAAGAGGACATATCAAGGATAAAGAAGAATGAAATAACAGAAAAGGTAAGGTATTCCATAGATTTATATGGAGACAGACCGGATCTTCTTGCAAGTATTATAAAGCTTGCTATTGCAGTGCTTGAACTTCTTATTAATCGCATTATGCTGGCTGCGGTTGGTGTGGCAGAAAAGATGCTGGATATTGTGCCAGAAGAAAGTAGAAATATTGAGGCTAAGACTTATCCAACAATGCCAACAATGTCACCACTTGCAAAAAAATACCTAAGTCTTCAGAATATCTATGATGAATTACAAAAGCAAAATGAAGCAATATTTGCGCAGGAGCATAAACGCAGCGAGCTGGAGATAGAATTGTCAGAATGTAATGGTGCATTTAAGGCACGAAAGCGTGGAGGGTTGCAGAATCAAATATATGAACTGAACAAACAGATTGATAATATGAAACGCTATTTGTCATCTATTGTGCAACGACATGGTTATGATAATGTAAGGGATTTTTATAGTACTTATTATGCGGCTAAAGGTGAATATGCTGATTATGTGAAAGATGTTGAGGAATGGAATGTTAATCACGTTAAAAAGAATGAGAATATTCAAACTGAAGAGAATAGGACAGATAGATATCAGATTGGCGAGGAAAGGAATTTTATGAGAGATAAAGACAAAGAATATTTAATCAAAAAAAGATGATGTAATAGAGTGCTCTGGAGTGCTTGAGAAATTCAAGTTGAGATTGAAAAAATATCAGTATGCATGATATAATACTATATTATGAGAAGTTAAGTGAATATTGTGGTGGATAGGAGAATATTACATTGACAGTAAATTATGATAAGCTGTGGAAGCTGTTAATAGATAAAAAAATCAGCAAAACGCAATTGGTACATAAGAGCGGTATAAGTACAAATGCTATGGCTAAAATGGGAAAAAATCAATTTGTCAGATTGGAAGTGTTAATTAGGATATGTGATATTCTCCATTGCCGGATAGATGATATTATTGATTATTCTATGGATGTAGAAACAGAACGAGGAGGTAACTCTTATGAAATCTAATTTTGACTTTTTACAAACAGAGTTTCCTGTTTTATCAACGTTTGGTTGTCAGGCTGAAAAGTATTGCTTTTCTGATCCTAATTCATGCCTTATGAAATTGGGAATGATAGGGGAGAGCATTGTTAATTTAATGTTTACTTATGACAGAATCCAATTGCCATATGATAATACGGCAGTTACAAGAATAGATACTCTTCAAAGAGAGGGATTGCTAACAAGAGATTTAACGGATATTTTACATGCTCTTAGAAAAGCCAGAAATAAAGCTGTGCATGAGAATTATGATTCTGAATCAGAATGTAAAATTCTGCTTCAAATGGCTTATAGTCTTTGCGAATGGTTTATGCAGACTTATGGAGATTGGAATTATCAGCATCATGATTTTATTATGCCTGAATTAGAAAATAAGAGAGTTTCGGTTACACAGGAAGAGAAAGCTGCAGAAGAGAGACAGGCAGAAGAACTTACAAAACAGGCAGAACAAAAAGCAAGTACAGCAGAAGCTATTTCTAAATCAGAGCGTCAGAAGCAGGCTGGTAAAATGGCAAGTCAGCGCCCTAAATCAGAAGCTGAAACTAGATATATTATTGATGAACAATTGCGTCAAGTAGGCTGGGAGGCAGATACAGAAAATCTTCGTTATTCTAAAGGAACTCGTCCGGCAAAAGGACATAATATGGCTATTGCTGAATGGCCGACAAATTCTTCAGTAGGACAGAGCGGACGTGTAGACTATGCATTATTTGTTGACACTAAGTTGATAGGTGTCATCGAGGCAAAAGCAATACATAAGGATATTCCGTCTGTTATTGATTATCAGGGAAAAGAATATCCGCGTAATATTCGTAAGGAAGATTCAGAGTATCAGATTGGAGAATGGGGTGAATATAAAGTACCATTTACTTTTGCTACCAACGGAAGACCATATCTAAAGCAGCTTGAAACAAAGTCAGGAATATGGTTTTTAGATTTGAGAAGCCCTGCAAATAATCCGACAGCTCTTCATGGGTGGATTAGTCCTATGGGAATGGTAGAATTGCTGGAGAAAAATCCTCAAGAGGGTAATTCAGCATTGAAGGCATTGCCATATGATTTTCTTACAGATCCTAATGGGTTAAATCTGCGTGAATATCAGTTAAATGCGATAAAAGCGGCAGAACAGTCAGTTATTGAAGGAAAAAAGAATATCCTTTTAGCTATGGCAACAGGAACAGGAAAAACACGTACTGTACTAGGTATGATTTATCGCTTTTTAAAGACGAACCGATTCAAACGTATATTGTTTCTTGTTGACCGTACTTCTCTTGGGGAACAGGCATCAGATGTATTCAAAGAAATAAAGTTGGAAGACTTAATGACACTTGATGAGATATATAATATCAAGGGACTTGAAGATAAAAATATTGATAAAGAAACCAGAATACAGGTGGCAACTGTTCAGAGCATGGTTAAGCGTATTCTATATAATGATGGAGAAACTATGCCGGCGGTTACAGACTATGATCTTATTATCATAGATGAAGCACACCGCGGATATATTCTTGACAAGGAAATGGGTGACACCGAAATTTTGTATCGTGACCAAAGAGATTATCAAAGCAAATATCGAAGTGTGATTGAATATTTCGATGCGGTGAAGATTGCACTTACGGCAACACCTGCACTTCAGACGACAGAAATTTTTGGACAACCAGTGTTTAAATATACATATAGAGAAGCTGTCATAGAAGGATATTTAGTAGATCATGATGCTCCTCATCATTTGGAAACAAAACTCAGTACAGGTGGAATTCACTACAAATCGGGTGATACAGTTATGATTTATGATCCTGTGACAGGTGAAATTACAAATAGTGAGTTGCTGGATGATGAATTAGATTTTGATGTTGAACAATTTAATCGGCAGGTTATTACAGAGAATTTCAATAAGACCGTTTTAGGCGAGATTGCTAGAGATATAGATCCTGAGAATCCAGAAGAACAGGGAAAAACTCTAATATATGCAGTTGATGACCAACATGCAGATATGATTGTATCAATTTTGAGAGATATTTATTCGGAATATGGGGTCTCTAATGAGGCTATTATGAAGATAACAGGTAGCGTTGGAGGCGGCAATCCTAAGAAAGTGCAGGAGGCTATAAAACGTTTCAAGAATGAGAGTTACCCAAGCATTGCAGTAACAGTGGATTTGTTGACTACAGGAATTGATGTGCCGGAAATTACAACATTAGTGTTTATGCGTCGTGTGAAATCACGTATTTTATTTGAGCAGATGTTGGGGCGTGCTACTAGATTATGTCCGAAAATACATATGACGCATTTTGAAATATACGATCCTGTAGGGGTATATGATTCTTTGAATGATGTGAATACGATGAAACCAGTAGTGGTTAATCCAACAACAAGCTTTACTCAGTTATTAGATGGTCTGTCTGAAATAAATGATGATAAACAGGTAGAGCAGCAGATTAATCAGATAATTGCCAAATTGCAGAGAAAGAAACGAAATATGTCGCCTAAAATGATGGACTATTTCATTAGCATGACTGATGGAAAAGACCCATCACAGCTTATTATGGAAATTGAAAAGTCAGATGTGCAGGAGGCTAAGAATCGTCTGCTTAAATATCGTGATGTATTCAAAATGCTACAAGAAACGAAAGCAAATGGTTCTCGTCCTGTTATAGTTTCAGATGCAGAGGATGTATTGACAGAACATTCACGTGGATATGGAAATGCAGAAAAACCAGAAGATTACCTGAATGCATTTTCACGATATATTCAGAGCAATCGAAATGAAATTGCAGCATTGAATATTATTTGTACCAGACCTAAGGATTTGACAAGAAAAGATTTGAAGGATTTAAGATTAACACTTGACAGAGAAGGATTTACTACACAGCAGTTGAATACTGCACTTTATGAATTGACTAATGAAGAGATAATGGCAGATATTATAAGCTTGATTCGACGCTATGCAATTGGATCAACGCTTATTAGTCATGAAGCACGTATTCACAGAGCTGTTGAGAAACTTAGAAAAAAACATAATTTCTCAAAGCAGGAACAGAGCTGGATATCCCGCATTGAAAAATATCTGCTGGGGGAATCTGTAATGAATATCAAGGTATTTGATGAAGACAGCAGATTCGCAAGCTATGGAGGCTTCAAAAAGATAAATAAAGTATTTCAGAATAACCTTGAAAGCATTGTGCTTGAATTAAATGAATATTTGTATGATGACGGAGGAAATGTTGCATGACAACACAAGAAATTGTATCAAAATTATGGAATTTATGTAATGTATTAAGAGATGATGGCATCACATATCATCAGTATGTTACAGAATTAACATATATTTTGTTTTTGAAAATGGCGAAGGAAACTGGAACAGAAGAACAGATTCCAGAGAAATATCGTTGGGATGAATTGAAGGCTAAAAGCGGAGTAGAATTAAAAAAATTTTACAAGGAACTGTTATCAGAACTAGGGGATAATGGTACAGGCAGAATTCGTGAAATATATCAGGGTGCAGCGACAAATATTGATGAGCCTAAGAATCTTGAGAAAATTATAGCTACGATAGACAGTCTTGATTGGTATTCTGCGAGAGAAGAAGGACTTGGAAATTTATATGAAGGATTACTTGAGAAAAATGCTAATGAAAAGAAATCGGGTGCAGGTCAGTATTTTACTCCACGTGTTTTGATTGATGTTATGACAAAACTTATGAAACCCCAAGTAGGAGAGAGATGTAACGACAAAACCACGCCGAGATTGATACAATTCCATACCCTCAAAAATGCCGTAAATCCGCCGTTTCTGGGCGGTTTTTCTATTTTCAACACTGTGGTGGCATAGGCAAAATGGCGGTTTTGACAAGGCGGTTCACCATTTTGGTGGTACTCTGTAACGATAGAAAAGCTATCGTTACAGAGTAGGGCTATCGTTAAGATGTGCTATGGTTTCTTTTTAGAGAGCTATCAACATACAGGAACAAGCGTTCTCGAATCGAGAGGGTAAAAACTCGCAATTTAATGCGAAAAGCTATTGTAATGAGGGCTGTCATGTGGTACAATATCTATTAAGTTCTCTTGATGGTTGAAGAGTCAGTATTGCCGTTTGTGGCTGTAAGAGTTGGAGGATAGGTATGGCAGTTTCATATAACAGACTCTGGAAGTTGTTGATAGATAAAAACATGAGTGTCGCTGAAATGCGCAGGGCCGCAGATATTGCACCCAACACGGTTACCCGTATGAAGAAAGACCAGGAAGTGACCATGTCAGTGCTTGAGAAGATTTGTGCTGTGTTAGATGCGGATTTCGGAGACATAGTTGAATATGTCAAAGATGCAAAATAGATTACTTTTTACCACGGAAAGACAGGATTGAGGTATTATGAATTCGATAGAATTATTTAGCGGGACGGGCGGATTGGCACTTGGCTTGCAGCAGGCGGGATTTGACCATAAGGCTCTTTTTGAGTGGGATAAGGCCTCTTGCGAAAACATCAAGGAAAATATCGCAAATGGATATCCGGGCGTTAGAGATTGGAAGGTATACCAAACGGATGTAAGAACCGTAAATTATAATGGCTATACGGGGAGTATCCAACTTGTTGCTGGAGGACCACCGTGCCAGCCATTTTCGTTAGGCGGAAAGCATCAGGCCTACAATGATAAGCGGGATATGTTTCCTGAAGCCGTGCGCGCTGTGCGCGAGACGCAGCCTGAAGCATTTATATTTGAAAATGTAAAAGGGCTTTTAAGGAAGTCTTTTAGCTCCTACTTTAATTATATTCTGCTACAGCTTCAGCACCCGGAGATCGTAAAAAAAGAGAATATGACATGGGAAGAACACATGTCGCTGCTGGAAAAGCACCACACGGCCGGGCATGACGATGGTCTGTCCTACAATGTTGTTTTTCGATTGCTGAATGCCGCTGACTACGGTGTGCCGCAATCCCGGCACCGTGTTATTATCGTAGGCTTCAGAAGTGACAGCAATATAAGCTGGAGCTTTCCGAATGCTACCCACTCACAGGAATCTTTGCTATATTCCAAGTGGGTTACCGGTGATTATTGGCAGGAACACGACATGAAAAAGCCGAGCGAAATGCCGCTGTCAACAGCACAACTGCGTTCAGTACGTCGTGCTGTTGAGGAAACGGACACACCGCTGCAGAGGTGGCAGACCGTTCGAGATGCGATTGGAGACTTGCCTAATCCCGCCGATGAGCATGGGGTTGGTGCTTACTATAATCATGAGTTCAGAGATGGCGCCCGGATTTATGCGGGGCATTCAGGCAGTAAAATGGACGAACCGTCCAAGACTATCAAGGCTGGCGCACACGGCGTGCCCGGCGGCGAAAACATGGTTGTACTGGATGATGGCAGTGTCCGCTACTATACAGTTCGAGAAAGTGCGCGGATACAAACTTTCCCGGATGATTATATCTTTAGTGCATCCTGGACTGAGAGTATGAGACAAATCGGAAATGCGGTGCCTGTGAAATTAGCGAAGGCAGTCGGCGACTCCGTCATTACACAGATGAAAGGACTGGTGAAACACAATGGCTAAGAAATCAGATTATCCGGTATTTGAACCCTTCAACCCACTGGATAAACGGCACTTGGGCGCAAGCGTAGCAAATGCTCTTTTGGAGTCTGAGACGTATCCTTTGCCGCCAGAGCCATTCATCGGAGCCGGAGTATATGCACTGTACTATCTGGGCGACTTTCCTGCTTATGAAGTTCTCGCAGAAGTAAACCGCAACGGCCAGTATGCCTGCCCCATCTATGTGGGGAAGGCGGTTCCTGACGGTGCCAGGAAAGGTGGACAAGGCGATGATGTTGATCCCGGAACGGCGTTATTCAAACGGTTAACCGACCATGCCAAATCCCTGGATGCTGCAACAAATCTAAAATTGGAGGACTTCCGTTGTCGATTTCTTTCCGTAGACGATATCTGGATTCCATTGACGGAGTCTTTATTGATTGAGAGGTTTAAACCGGTATGGAACCGCGTTTTGGACGGCTTTGGTAACCACGATCCCGGAAAAGGCCGTCATAGGGGCAGGATGCCTCTTTGGGATTGCTTACATCCTGGCCGTGCGTGGGCGGAGCGGCTTCAGCCCTGCGCTTTTACGGCAGAAGAACTGGAACAACGAGTCAGAGAGTATTTAAACGATGCATTATTGTAAGGCTATAAAGGTATTGCCAATTGGCGAAAGACAGCTAAATATTAACGGCATTTACGCTGAGTGGTGAATGAGAAAAGCCTACATTTTTCACTGTAGGGGGCGTTCATATGAGACAAAGCCGATCATTCAAGGAGTATGTTGAGAATAACCTCGATAATCAGATGTGGAGGGCGATTGAGGAATTTCTTCCTTCTGTTGACCCCTCTGTTCTTGATTTGCGCCTCAACAGAGTCCGAAATGTCGGCGAAATTGAACTTTACGATACAGATTTGCAGTTTGTCGATGTATCTGACCTCCCCGGCTCGGCCATAGAATTCGATGTAGTTATGGATGCCACGCTTATTATCCATGATGAAGACCGCTACCATAACGATGAATCCGAGGCGGCGCACCAGTGGTTTATGATTCGATGCCGTGGAGATTTGGACCGTAAACTGAGCGACCTGGAAATATACGATGTTTGCGTGTACAACAGGCGGAACCACCAGAAACGTCCGATGTCCAATGCGCTTGTTCCAATCATTTATAAGGATGACCTGGAAAAGGAAGCGGAGGCTTTCCTGCGGAAGTATTACAAAGAAGCACTCCTTCAGCCGACGTGGGTCAATCCCTCTGAGCTGGCAAGACGGATGAAACTCACAGTAGTGCAGCACCGCATATCGGAGGATATGAGTGTTTTCGGGCAGATCTATTTTCGTGAAACAGACGCCAAACTGTACGATGGAGAGAAAAAAGCAGAGACGGTAAAGCACGTCATGCCGGGAACTGTTATCGTTGACCCGAATGTAGCTTTCCAGCGGAACCTTGGCGCTTACAATAATACTATTGTTCACGAATGTGTCCATTGGGAACTCCATAAAAAGGCTTTTGCGCTGGAACAGCTATATAACGAAGATGCGACCCAAATCAAGTGTAAAGTGGTCGGCGGTGTAGAAGACCCCAATAATGACGATACAAAGTGGATGGAATGGCAGGCGAACGCCCTTGCTCCCCGCATCCAGATGCCGCTTGCCATGTTCAAGCGTCAGGCATCCGCGATGATCCGGAAATACCGCGATGAACTGGGTATTTTTGAATTGTGTGAATTGATGCCCTTTGTCATCGATGAGTTAGCCGCTTTCTTTATGGTTTCCCGAACGGCGGCAAAGCTGCGTATGATTGACGCCGGCTATGAGGAAGCGGCGGGGGCTTTTATTTACATAGACGGCCATTACGTCAAGCCCCACACTTATAAGAAGGGTTCGATCAAGCACAACCAGACCTATTCCATTCCGGCGAAAGACGCCGCCATCCAGAGCATTATCAATCCCAAGCTGAAAGATGCCGGCCATTATGTCTACATTGATTCGCATTTCGTTTTGAATCACCCCAGATATGTGATTCAGGATGAAAACGGCGAGACTCAAATGACGCCCTACGCGCGTTATCATGTGGACGAGTGCTGTTTGGCATTTGACCTGTCCATCCGGGGCAAGGTCGAGGAACGCTATCACCGGGAATGTTTTCTGAACCGCGACAAAGGCTCTCCTATTGATTTTGAAATTGTATATAAGGGAGAAAACGGCGAGCTTGATGCGGAAAGCCGGAAGAAACTCATCCGTGATACAGTTATGGAGGAGGCCAGAGTCTTGGATGGGCTTTCCAATAATTATACAAAAGCGTGGAAAGAACTGCTAAAATGGAGAGGTATCTCCCAAGCAGAACTGTCCCGCAGGACAATGATCACCGAAAAGACTATCGGGAATATAATTAACGGCGAAACATCAGGAACGCTTAACAATGTGGTGCTGATGTGTCTGGCTGCCCATCTTCCCTGGGACATGAGCGATTACCTGATTCAGCGCTCCGGGCATCAGTTCCGATTCAGTAATGATGATCACATCTGGTATCGTTTTGTACTCATGCACATGAACTCAAAGGAAATACCAGAAATACAAGCGTTCCTGCAGGAGCATGGTGCGAGTCCATTGTAGGCTCCTAAGTCGGGCTTTTACAGGAAGCACAGATGAAGAAAGAGATTAAAAGGATATCTATCAGTATTTTATACCAATTTATCTTTGAGCGTGAAATGGAGAAGAAAGTATAAATCAAAATATGCGGAGGAGATACAATGCTTGAAAATGCCCCTACTCAATCAACGTTGATGGAATTGCTCGGACAACCTTTGTTTAAGGTCTGGCAAGAGCTGTGTTCGGCGATTGATGAAAAATACGATATGGAACGGCTATGGAACACAGGCGGTAAGAACTGGACTTACGAATATAAGTACCGCAGAGGTGGTAAAACGCTTTGCAGTCTATACGCAAAGAGTAATTGCGTTGGTTTTATGATTATTTTCGGAAAAGACGAAAGAGCAAAATTTGAAGATATAAGAGATATGCTTTCTGACTCAGTTTGCAAGCGATATGATGAAGCACAGACATATCGTGATGGGAAATGGGTGATGTTTGAGCCAACCGATACTTCAGAATTTGATGACTATATGAAGCTGTTGGCTATTAAAAGAAAACCTAATCGTAAATAACAAGGTATATGCGTAAAAAATAACTGCTTGATAAGGAGTAAAGAAAATGGCTTTTGATTACAAGAAAGAATACAAGGAATTTTATATGCCGAAGAACAAGCCTGGTATTATAGAGATTCCGAAAATGAACTACATCGCAGTCCGGGGAAAAGGCAATCCAAATGAGGAAAACGGGGAGTATAAAAGCTCAATCGGCTTGTTATATGGAATTGCCTTTACCATAAAGATGAGCTACAAGGGAACTCATAAAATCGAGGGCTTCTTTGAGTATGTAGTGCCACCCCTTGAAGGGCTTTGGTGGCAGGAAAATACAGAAGGTCTTGACTATGCCAGAAAAGAAGATATGCACTTTATCTCCATGATCCGGCTTCCGGACTTCGTAACGAAAGAAGATTTTGAGTGGGCAACTCAGGAAGCAACGAAAAAGAAAAAACAGGATTTTTCAAAAGTTGCATTTTTCCCATATGACGAGGGTTTATGCGTTCAGTGTATGCACATCGGCTCTTATGACGACGAGCCTGCCACCGTTGATTTAATGCACGACTATATGAAAGCAAATGGCTACGAACTGGATATTACGGATACAAGATACCATCATGAAATCTATCTGAGCGATCCGAGAAAATGTGATGTGAGTAGGCTGAAAACGGTCGTGCGCCACCCGATCCGGAAAGCGGAGGAGTAATATCCTGTTGGAATAAAGGCAAGGCGAAAGGAGAACGCTTATGGAGGAATTGAAAACTATCATGCAGAAATTTGCTGCGTCAGGTTGGGACTTAATAGCTGACCCGGCGCGGGAATGGCTGGACGGAAAATCCAATAAAGACACTTTGGTATCAGCAATCAAACAGGCGGATGAAGAATGTGGGAACTGCGGATGTGAGTTGGATCAGTTGTATAAAAGAGCATTAGAACTTCTTTGAAGCAGGAGAGGTACCTGCGTGGGGAAATTCACTCTGAAATTTTTCTCGCCGACATTAAAAACATGGAAATCCGATTACCATGCTCAAAATAATATAAAAAGCGCCTGATAGAGCCATATATGACCTTAGCAGTCATGTATGGCTCTATTTTTTTGCCTTTTTTCAGGGGTTTTAGGCGTCAAACATGGAAATGTGCTTACAATTCCGTGTCCTGCGTAAAGCGGCTAAAATGGAATTATCAAAGGGAACACCTTTGAAATAAATCAAATCCGCTTTGTGAAGTACGCGCGTTAAGCAGAGCGGTGGATACATACGGAAGTCTGAAACTGGCGTTATTGCGCTGGTTCAGGAAAATCCGATGTCCACCGTTTTCTTGCCATGCCCTCACAAGGCTGCCGGGGCCGGTGTGTCATCAGATACGCCGGCTTTCTTCGTGTCCACCGCTCGATGAGCGGTGAAAGGACACGAAATGAAAGTAAATCAGAGTAAAAAACAAGACAAGCAGTATCAAATCCCGATGGTGGTAACGGACGAGGTCATCCATGATTTTGGCTTCAAACCGGAAGACGTCACCTGGCACCGCATCGGAAACCGCAAATGCAGGGTAGTCATGGTCGATGCGACCGAAGAGGAGTATCGGGCGTATATGGCGCCGATCTGGGCGGAAATCAAACGGGAAGACCGGGATGGCCGCTGTATGGTCAAAGGCAAAAACGACCGACTCATCCGCTGCCCGGAGAGCAACCGCTGTGAGGAGTGCAAGCACTTCTCGGAGGCCAGCCGTGAGCGGAATAAGCCCGCTTCCCTCTCCGTACTGATGGATGAGGGTGCGGAGCCGGCCGCAGAGGGATCGTTTGAGGAAGATGTTATCTATGAAACAATCCTGGAAGACCTGATTGCCATGCTCAGCGAGATAAAGCCCAAGTATGGCAGGATCTTCCGTCTGCTCTATGACGGAGCCACCCAGCAGGAAATGGCGGACGAGCTTGGCATCAAGCAGCGGACGGTGTCGGATGACATTAAAAAAATCC
>UMCS01004924.1_pt1 | contig 11704 bp, 10 predicted proteins | sample 1964281 | NCBI WGS metagenome assembly UMCS01 (sample SAMEA4835973, study PRJEB28245) | human gut metagenome | biome: gut microbiome; material: fecal sample | place: Denmark | collected 2008
TACCAGCGGGCGCTGGATATTCTGGAGGGACGCGGCACGGCCTATCGCCCTGACGGGTATGGTAATGTGACCACCGGCACCTGCGGAAACAGCGACTGTCTGCGCCTGTGCGGCGCCACGCTGTGCTGCAACGCGCTGGGCGTGCCCGTTTGCTTCTGCTGAATTTGTACACAACAGGGGAGGGTTTCCCTGTTCTACTAAAACAAAGGAGTTGATCCCGTGGTCAAGAGTATGACCGGTTACGGCCGCGCCCGCGAGATGCGAAGCGGCAGAGATATCACCGTGGAGGTGCGGTCCGTCAACAACCGCTATCTGGACTGCACTGTGAAGCTGCCCCGCGCCTATATTTTTGCGGAGGACGCCATCAAGACACGCGTACAGAAAGCGATCTCCCGCGGCAAGGTGGATGTGTTCGTCACCATTGACACCTCTGCGGCGGATGTGGCGGTGGTGCAGGTGAACGAAGGGCTGGCGAAAGGGTACTATGACGCGCTGATGCATCTGAAGAACAGCTTTGCGCTGCCCGGCGATGTGACGCCGGAGGTGCTGGCCAGGTTTCCTGATGTGCTGACGGTCACCAAGGCGGAGGATGATGTGGAGGCTATCGCCGCCGATATCTGCGCCGTGCTGGATGATGCGCTGGCGGCCTATAACGCCATGCGTACCGTGGAGGGTGAAAAGCTGGCGTTGGACGTTTCCTCCCGGGTGGATACCATTGAGGAGACCGTGAGCAAGGTGGAGGCGCAGTCGCCCCAGACGGTAGCGGCCTATCGCCAGCGGCTGGAAGCCAAGATGCAGGAGGTACTGCAGTCCACCACCATCGATGAGAGTCGTATCCTTACCGAGGCGGCTATCTTCGCTGATAAGGTGGCTGTGGACGAAGAAACGGTGCGCCTGCGAAGCCATATCGCCCAGTTGCGGGACATGCTGCAAAGCGGCGAGCCCGTGGGCCGAAAGCTGGATTTCCTGATCCAGGAGGTCAACCGCGAGTGCAACACCATCGGCTCCAAGTGCAACGACCTGACTGTGGCACGGGATGTGGTGAACATGAAGGCCGAGGTAGAGAAGATCCGCGAGCAGGTACAGAATATGGAGTAAGGAGGCCGGTATGCAGTTTATCAACATCGGCTTCGGCAACCTGGTGTCCGTCCAGCGGCTCATCGCCGTGGTCAGCCCGGACTCTGCCCCGGTAAAGCGTCTGGTGCAGGAATCCCGTGACCGTGGGATGCTTATCGACGCTACCTACGGCCGCAAGACGGCCTCGGTGCTCATTATGGACAGCGACCATGTGGTGCTGTCCGCCCTGGCGGCGGAGCGTCTGGCACCGCGCCTGGGATTGTCGGTAGAAGAATTGACAGAGGAGGATGAATGACACTTGCATAAGATAGGAAAGACCTTTATTGTCTCCGGGCCCTCCGGTGTGGGTAAAAGCACCGTGCTGCACGCCCTGTTCCAGGGCCGTGATGACCTGTATTTCTCCGTATCCGCCACTACCCGCGCACCCCGCGAGGGTGAGCAGGACGGCGTGGATTATCACTTCATCCAGGCGGATGCCTTCCGCGATATGATCGCCGCCGATGCCTTTCTGGAGTATGCCGAGTATGTGGGCAACTTCTATGGTACGCCCAAGATGTACGTGGACGATGCCATGGCCCGGGGCAAGGACGTGATATTGGATATCGAGCGTCAGGGCGCCGTGCAGGTGTGTGCCAAGCGGCCGGAGACGGTGCGTATTTTCATCGCTCCGCCCAGCTGGGATGAACTGGAGCGCCGCCTGACTGCCAGGGGGACCGATACGCCGGAGAAAATACAGAAGCGTCTGATCCGCGCCCAGGTGGAACTGGAGATGGCCGGCGACTATGACTATTTTGTGGTCAACGATACGGTAGAGAATGCCGTGAATGAGCTGCGGGCCATTATGTGCGCCGAGCACTGTAAACCAGCTGAGCGTATGTGCGCCATCCTCAGCGAAAAGTAAGTGTGTGAACCGACGCGGCCTGTCCGCGTATTTGGGCCGCCCCGCCTGGGCGCAGCCATACAAAACGAAAGGAATTGATCGTTATGTCTATGCTTTATCCCGCTATGAACAAGCTGACCGAGTACATCCCCAATCGCTACATGATGGTGAACGTGGTGGCACGCCGCGCCCGTCAGATCGCCGCCGAGGCCGAGGTCACCGGCGAGCCTCTGCCGGAGAAACCCGTGACAATGGCCATCGGCGAGGTGGCCGAGGGCAAGTACGTCAGCGACCCCGTTATCGAGGAAGACGAGGCCTGAGGTGGCGGTGATCGCCAAGGTGGCCGTACAGGCGGCTACCTACGCCATCGACAAGGCCTATGATTACCTGCTGCCGGAGGAAGTCGGCGGACAGGCGGGCTGCCGGGTGCTGGTGCCCTTCGGCCGCGGCAACCGGCTCACAGAGGCGATAATCCTCTCCCTGCATCAGGCGGTGCCGGACAAGCCGCTGAAGGCGGTCCGATCCCTGCTGGATGAAGAACCGGTCATCACGGAAAGGGAGCTGCGGCTGGCGCTGTGGATGACACGTCGGTACTTCTGCACATTTTATGACGCGCTGCGTACCGTGTTGCCTGCCGCCGTATGGTACCATTACCGGGAGACTTGGTCCCTGGCACAGCCGCCGCTGGTGCCCACACGACAGGAGGCAGCGGTATGCCACCTTTTGCAGGATGGCCCGCTGACCACGGATAAGCTGCGTCAGGCGCTGGGCGACGATGTTGAGCCGCTGCTGCGCCGCATGGCCAAATCGGGTGCACTGCACTGCAAAAAGGAGCAGAGCCGCAAGATACGCGACAAGGTGGTACTGTTCGCCCGTCTCGCTGTTCCTGCTGAAGAGGCGTTGGCTCTGGCCGGTAAGTCCCAGCGGCGGCGTGAGGCGGTGACATTCCTTGCCCAGAACGGCGAGACAGCACTGCACGATGTGACGTATTTCACCGGCGTATCCCGCCAGACACTGAACGCTCTGGAGAAGCTGGGGGCGGTGGCGTACCGGGAGCAGGAAGAATACCGAATATCTGAAAAACAATACACTGTAAAGGCGGAAGAATTGACGCTGAACGACCAGCAGCAGCGCGTCTGTGACACGCTGCTGGCCCAGGTGCGGACGGAGACGCCCGGCGTCACGCTGCTGCGCGGCGTAACCGGCAGCGGCAAGACGGTGGTGTATATCCGGCTGGCGCAGGAGCTGCTGAAAATGGGCAGGTCCGTGATGATCCTGGTGCCGGAGATCGCCCTGACGCCCCAGATGATGGCGCGGTTCACCGCGTATTTCGGCCGCGAGGTGGCGCTGCTGCACAGCGGTTTGCGGATGACGGAACGTTATGATCAGTTCAAGCGGCTGCGCCGGGGCGAGGCCCATATCGTGCTGGGTACCCGGTCGGCGGTGTTTGCACCGCTGGAAAATCTGGGCCTCATCATCATGGATGAGGAGCAGGAGGGGTCCTATCAATCGGAAAACGCCCCTTGCTATCATGCGCGGGATGTGGCAAAATACCGCTGCGCCGCCGAGGGTGCGCGGCTGCTGCTGGGCTCTGCCACGCCCACGGTGGAGACGTTTTACCACGCGCAGCAGGGTGAGTACGATCTGCTGGAGTTGACGGAGCGCTACAACCGCCGTGCCCTGCCTGAGGTCCGCATCGCCGATCTGCGGCAGGAGCTGCGTGCCGGAAACAGCACCGTTATCAGCCGCCCGTTGCAGGAGGAACTGGCGAAAAATATCGCTGCGGGAGAACAGAGTATTCTGTTCCTGAACCGCAGGGGCAGCAGCCGCCAGCTGCTGTGTCCCCAGTGCGGCTATGTGCCGGAGTGCCCGCGGTGCAGTGTATACCTGACATACCACAGCGCCAATGACCGGCTGATGTGCCACTACTGCGGTTATTCACACGCTGCGCCGACGGTGTGCCCGGAGTGCGGCGGCACACTGAAGCATATCGGTTTTGGTACCCAGCGGGTAGAGGAGGAGCTGCATGAGCTGTTCCCGGGAGTCGAGGTGCTGCGGATGGATGCGGACACCGTATCCGTGGGACATGAGGCACTGCTGAAGGAATTTGAGGAGAGGCAGATCCCCATTCTGCTGGGCACCCAGATGGTGGCCAAGGGGCTGGATTTTGCCAATGTGACGCTGGTGGGTGTGCTCAGCGCCGACCTGTCCCTATATGTGGATCACTACCGGGCGGCGGAGAGGACCTTCAATCTGTTGACACAGGTGGTTGGCCGTGCGGGCCGAGGCGACAAGGCCGGGCGGGCTGTGATACAGACCTACACACCGGAGAATGATGTGATACAGGCGGCGGCCGCCCAGGACTATCAGAGGTTTTACGACGCCGAGATCACGCTGCGCCGCCTGCGGCAGGACCCGCCCTTTGTGGATCAGTTCACCGTTACGGTGACGGGACCGGAGGAGACGCCGGTACGTCGGGCTATCGAGCTGCTGCGGCAGGGGATCGGGAATACGGCGAAGAAGCCGCCCTACGACACGCTGGGGATACAGGTCATCGGGCCTGCGCCTGCGCCGGTGGTGAAGGTCAACGGCGTATACCGTTACCGCCTGCTGGTGCTGGGGCAGAATATCGCGCCGATTCGGGAGCTGCTGGCGGGGTTCATGCGAGCCTTTGTGCAGCGGCCCGAAAACCGAAGACTGCATATTTATACGGACTGCGATAAAATGGATTAGATCCAGGAAATACGAGGTAAGATTATGGCTTTACGAAAGATCGCGTTGGAGGGCGAGGCGTGCCTGAGCAAGGTGTGCCGCCCGGTTACAGATTTTAACAGCCGGCTGCATACGCTGCTGGACGATCTGGCCGATACGCTGGCCGACTCCGGCGGCGTGGGTCTGGCCGCACCCCAGGTGGGCGTACTGCGCCGGGTGTGCGTGGTGCTGGACGAGGAGGATCAGCTGATCGAGCTGGTGAACCCGGAGATCATCTACACCGAAGGGGAGCAGACTGGCCTGGAGGGCTGCCTGAGCGTTCCCGGGAAATACGGCGTGGTAACGCGGCCTGAGGTGGTGCGTGTCCGTGCCCAGGACCGGGACGGTCAGTGGTTCGAGGTCGAAGACGAGGGCCTGACGGCCCGATGCTTCTGCCATGAGATCGAGCACCTGGATGGTCATCTGTTCGTGGAGCATACCGACCGGCTCATGGAGGGCGAGGAGCTGCAGAAGTGGCTGGAGGCGCACGCCGACGAGTACGAGATCGAGGAAGAAGAGGACAAGTAATGCGTATTCTGTTTATGGGAACGCCGGATTTTGCCGTGGCGTCCCTCAAACGGCTGGTGGCCGACGGACACGACATCTGCGGTGTGTTCACCCAGCCGGACAAGCCGAAGAACCGCGGCATGAAGCTGATCGCGCCGCCGGTGAAGGAATATGCCCTGACGCAGGGGCTGCACGTATACCAGCCGCTGAAAATGAAGGACGGTACGGCGTTGGAGCTGGTGCGGTCTCTTGCTCCCGAGCTGATCGTGGTGGCAGCCTATGGCCGTATCCTGCCGGAGGACATCCTGAACACGCCAAAGTACGGTGCCATCAACGTACACTCCTCCATCCTGCCGAAGTACCGGGGCGCGGCGCCCATCAACTGGGCGATCCTCAACGGCGACGCTGTGACAGGCGTGTCCATTATGTATATGGCGCCGGAGCTGGATGCGGGAGATGTGATACTGTGCCGCGAGACGGCCATCGATCCGGACGAGGACGCGGTGGCGCTGACGGCGCGGCTGGCGGAGCTTGGCGCGGAAGCACTGCATGAGGCCATCGGGAAGATCGAAAGCGGCACCGTTGCCCGGACGGCGCAGGATCACGCGGCGCATACCTACGCACCCATGCTGGATAAAAGCCTTTCGCCGATGGATTTCTCCCGGTCGGCGCAGCAGCTGCACGATCAGGTGCGGGGCCTGGTGCCCTGGCCCAGTGCGTCCATGGTGCTGGCAGGCAAGCCGGTCAAGGTCCACCGCACCGCGGTAGGCGGAGAGACCTCCGCCCCGGCGGGCAGCGTGGTGGAGGCGGACAAAAACGGCCTGGCCATTGCCTGCGGCGACGGCAGGCTGCTGCGTGTTCTTGAATTGCAGGGCGAGGGCGGCAAGCGCATGGCAGCGGCGGATTATCTGCGGGGCCATCCGGTCCCGCTGGGCCTGTGACGCCCCGTGACGCGCGGGACGCGGCGCTGGAGGCGCTGCTGCAGATGGAGCGCCGGGGCGCGTGGTCTGACGGCAGCCTGAAGCGTATCGCGGCCCAGTCCGGGCTGGATGCCCGGGACGCGGCGCTGTGTACCCGGATGACCTACGGCGTGGTGCAGAACCGGACACTGCTGGACTACTATATCGACCATTGGTGTACGCAGAAGGCCGCCCGGCTGGAACCGGTGGTGGCCTGCCTGCTGCGTTTGGGTATATATCAGATACTGTTCATGGACAAGGTGCCCGACCGGGCTGCTGTTCACGAGACAGTAGAGCTGACAAAACGCCGGGGCAAGGCTCGCGCCGCAGGCATGATCAATGCGGTGCTGCGGAAATGTGCGTCAAGCAAAAACACTTTACCGCCATTGCCGCAGAATAGTTTTATTTCCAAAGCAGCGGTGCAGTACAGCCATCCCAGGTGGTTGGTGGAGCGCTTGACGGCTTTGGTCGGCGAGCAGGAGGCCGAGGCGTTCCTGCGGTTGGATAACGAGCCTGTTCCCACGGTGATACAGGCCAATCCGCTGAAGACCACGCCGGCGGAATTGGAAAATGAGCTGCGATCGGACGGTGTTCGTCTGACGCCCCATCCCTGGCTGGAGGGCTGCTTTGAAGTCACCGGTACCGGTGATTTGGAGCGTCTGTCCGCCTTTGCGTCGGGACGCTGCACGGTGCAGGATGCTGCGGCGCGTTTGGCGGCCATTGCCGCCGGACCGAAGCCCGGCGACCGGGTGCTGGATGTGTGCGCCGCCCCTGGCGGCAAATCCTTCGCCATGGCCATGCAGATGGAGAACCGGGGCGATATCCTCTCCTGTGACATTCACCCCCACAAGCTGAATCTCATCGAAAACGGTGCGGCACGGCTGGGGATCACTATCATCCGCACAGCACTGGCCGATGGGCGGGAGCGTCACGCCGGCTGGGTGGAGCAGGCCGATGTGGTTCTGGCCGATGTGCCGTGCTCCGGCCTGGGCATTATCCGGAAGAAACCGGATATCCGCTGGAAGGATCCGGCGCAGCTGGCACAGCTGCCCGCCGTCCAGCTGTCGATATTGAACAACGTGTCTGCCTACGTCCGTCCCGGCGGCGTGCTGGTGTATGCCACCTGCACCGTTCTGCCGGAGGAAAATGGCGGCGTGGTGTCGGCCTTTTTGGACGTACACCCGGACTTTGCGAAAGAGGAATTTACCCTGCCCGGTATCGGAAGCTGTCCCGGTGATGTGACACTGTGGCCCCAGCGGACCGGCACCGATGGATTTTACATCTGCCGTATGCGCCGCAGGGGATAACGTCAAGGAGCGAACCGCATGACCGACATCAAATCCATGACCGAGCGCCAGCTGGCTGACTTTTTTAAGAATATGGGACAGCCGGCTTTCCGTGCCAAGCAGGTATTCACCTGGCTGCACCGGGGCGTGCGCTCCTTTGACGAGATGACCGACTTGTCCAAGCCGCTGCGTGCCCAGCTGGCCGAGACGTGCTTCATTACAGCGCCGACCGTGGCCCGGAAGCAGACCTCAAAGCTGGACGGGACCGTTAAATATTTGTGGGAGCTGGCCGACGGCAACTGCATCGAGACAGTCCTGATGCAGTACCACCACGGCAACACCGTGTGTATCTCCTCTCAGGTGGGCTGCCGTATGGGCTGCGCCTTCTGCGCCAGCACCATCGCCGGCAAGGTCCGGGACCTGCGGCCCTCTGAGCTGCTGGACCAGGTGTTGTTTACCCAGCTGGACAGCGGCCTGCCTGTCTCCAACATCGTGCTCATGGGTATCGGCGAGCCGCTGGACAACATGGACAATGTGCTGCGCTTTCTGGAGCTGGTCAACAGCCCTCACGGGATGAACATCGGTATGCGGCATATCAGCCTGTCCACCTGCGGCGTAGTGCCGGAGATCGACGCGCTGGCGGATCGGCAGCTTCAATTAACGCTGTCTGTCTCCCTTCACGCGCCGGACAGCGAGACCCGCAGCCGCATTATGCCGGTGAACCGGGCGTATGATGTAGAGACGCTGTTTGCTGCCTGCCACAGATACTTCCAAAAGACCGGGCGGCGCATCAGCTTTGAGTATGCCATGATCGATGGCGTCAACGACCACGACTGGCAGGCGGAGCTGATCGCGAAAAAGCTGAAGGGTATGCCGGGCCACGTGAACCTGATACCCCTGAACGACGTGGTGGAGAGCCCGTATAAGCCCAGCAGACGCATCGGCGCATTCCAGCAGAAGCTGGAGAGTTTGGGCGTTACCGCCACGGTCCGCAGAAGCCTGGGAGGCGATATCGACGCCTCCTGCGGCCAGCTGCGGCGGAAGGAAATGCAGGAACGCGGCCAACTGTGAGACATGGACTCTTTACGGAATAAAGGATGTGAGCGACTATGAAAATGTGGGGGATCACCAATACCGGGTTGGTGCGCAGCGAGAATCAGGACGCCTACGCCGTGTTCGAGGCCGGCGCATTCCACGCGGCCGTGGTGTGCGACGGCATGGGCGGCACCAACGGTGGGCGGGTGGCCAGTGCCATTGCCGTGACCCGGTTCGAAAAGGAACTGCGCGACAGCCTGCGGGACGATATGGACATCCCGCAGCTGCGGCAGGCAATGCTCAGCGCTATCGCCTGCGCCAATGACGCCATCCGGCAGGAGGCGGCGCGGAACGCAGAGTACCAGCACATGGGTACCACGCTGGTGTGCGCCGTGACCCGGTCCGACATGGCCGTCATCGGCAACATTGGCGACAGCCGTGCTTATCACATCACGCCGGAGGGTATTTTCCAGATCTCCCGTGACCACTCGGTGGTGGAGAATATGGTGGCCAAGGGTGACCTGACGCCGCTGGAGGCCCGAACGCACCCCAACCGCAATCTCATCACCCGGGCGCTTGGCCCGGATATCCACGCCAAGGCGGACGCTTTCGAACTGCCCTGGCACAAGGACGAGTTCCTGCTGCTCTGTTCCGACGGACTGGTGAACACCGTGTCGGATCAGGAGATGCTGTTTGAGGTCCTCCACGACGGGGACGTGAACGAATGCCTTGACCATCTGTTACAAATATCGCTTCAGCGGGGCGCGCCGGACAACATCACGGCGGTGCTGCTGCTGAACGGAGAAGGGAGGTGACCACATGGATCAGTATATCGGAAAAATGCTGGACGATCGCTACGAAATACTGGAGCTGATCGGCTCCGGCGGTATGGCCAATGTCTATAAGGCCCGGTGCCACCGGCTGAATCGCCTTGTGGCCATCAAGATACTGAAAAGCGACCTGGCGGACAACGCGGATTTCCGCCGCCGGTTCCACGACGAGTCCCAGGCGGTAGCGCAGCTGAGCCATGCCAACATCGTTTCGGTCTATGACGTGTCCACCAACCCGGACCGGGAATACATCGTCATGGAGCTGATCGACGGCATCACGCTGAAGCAGTATATGGAGCGCCGTGGCCGCATGGATTGGCGTGAGTCCCTGCACTTCATCACCCAGATCATGCGCGGTTTGAGCCATGCCCACAGCCGTGGGATCATCCACCGTGATATCAAGCCCCAGAACATCATGGTCCTGCGGGACGGCAGCGTAAAGGTGGCTGATTTCGGCATTGCCTGCCTTGCCAACCAGGGGCAGACGCTGACCCAGGAGGCGCTTGGCTCCGTGCACTACATCTCGCCGGAGCAGGCCCGGGGCGACCGTATCGACGCGCGCTCGGATATCTATTCCGCCGGTGTTGTGCTGTATGAGATGCTCACCGGACGCCTGCCCTTTGAGGGCGACAGCGCCGTATCCGTGGCCATCCAGCACCTGAGCTCCGTGCCCCTGGCGCCCAGGGATATCGATCCCAGTATCCCCGAGCCGCTGGAGCTGATCTGCATGAAGGCTATGAACAGCGACCCCAATAAGCGCTACGCCTCGGCGGATGCTATGATCGAGGACCTGGAGAAGTTCCGCCGGGACCCCTCTGTGGATATGGACTATATCCGGCAGGAGCTGACTGCCCCTGCCGCGGATACCGAGCCCACCATGCCCCTGCCCACAGCCCAGGTGGCCTCCGCCGTAAAAAAGCACACCGGCGAGCTGCGCCGGGAACGCGAGGCGGAAGAGGAGCCGCCCCGTCGGGATAAGAAGTCTATTGCCATCATCGCCGGGATCTTTGCCGCGGCGGTGCTGCTGGTTGTGCTGCTGTTCAAGCTGATATTGGGCGATTTCGGCCCTGCCGGCAGCAACAAGAGCTACCCTGTGCCCGATATCCGCGGCAAGACTGTGGAGGAGGCCCAGGAGATGGAGGGCGTAAAGGATATCTTCCTGATCGAGGTACAGGGTACCCGCACCACAGAGGAATACCAGCCGGGGCAGATTGTCGAGCAGGATCCCGCTGCCGGCCGCACCCGAAAGAGCAATCTGGTCATTCAGGTCTATGTGGCCGCTGAGCCGGAGAAGGTGCCGATGAAGGACCTGGTGGGCATGGAGTACCGCCAGGCGCGCGTGCTTCTGACCGATATGGGTCTGGATCTGAAGATCACCACGGAAACCGTGTCCTCCGACAAATACGGCGCGGACGCCGTGATCGAGACAGTCCCTGCCGCCGACGAGCCGCTGGTGGCCGGACAGACGGTGATCCTGCGGGTCAGCACCGGGCCGGAAACGGTGACGGTGCCTTCCTTCACCGGTCAGGATATCGCCAACGCAGTGCAGAATGCTCAGGACCTGGGCCTTACTGTGGGTGAGATCACCTATGACACATTTAGCATTGCGCCCCAGGGTCAGGTGATCGAGCAGAGCATCAAGCCCACCAGCGAGGTTCCCGGCGGTACAAAAATCAGCTTTACCGTCAGCGGGCAGAAGAACAGCGACGACGCCACAGCGGCCCGGGTGGTGGAGTTTACCATGCCCAGCGATATGGAGGGTATGATCAAGGTGGAGTTCGAGCAGGACAGCGTGACTCTGGACAGCCAGTACATCAACGCCTCCATGGGAACGGTGACATATACCTTCACCGGCAAGACTGGGACCAGTTCTAACGTCTGTGCCGTCTTTACCAGCATGAACACCGGGGCCACCAAGGTCTCCGCCATTCAGGAGATACGCTTTTGAGCCGGGGGCGCATTGAGAAGGCACTCAGCGGTTTCTACTATGTAAATACCGGAGCCGAGACGCTGCAATGCCGCGCCCGCGGAAAATTCCGCCGTGAGGGCATGAGCCCGCTGGTGGGCGACTGGGTCCAGGTCCGCGACCTGGGCGGGGGCGAAGGCTTTGTGGAGGCTGTGGAGCCGCGCCGCAATGTGTTTTCCCGTCCCGCCGCCGCCAATATCGATCAGCTGGTCATCCTGGCCTCCGCCGCCATCCCTGTGACGGAGCCGTATCTCATTGACCGCATTGCCGCCATCGCCGCCCTGAAGGGCTGTCAGGTGCTGCTGTGTCTGAACAAGTGCGATCTGAACACGGCGGACGAGCTGTATGACATCTATAGTCATTCCGCCCTGCCGGTGCTGCGTATCAGCGCCGAGACAGGGGAGGGACTGGCG
>UMCS01057954.1_pt1 | contig 11512 bp, 8 predicted proteins | sample 1964281 | NCBI WGS metagenome assembly UMCS01 (sample SAMEA4835973, study PRJEB28245) | human gut metagenome | biome: gut microbiome; material: fecal sample | place: Denmark | collected 2008
CATTTTTGGTGACATTTTTGCTGAACGTTAACATATCACAAAATGACAGTTTAAAAAAAGCTTTTCATGCAAATAAAGAACATCTTGTGCAATAAATATATCATTAATGCTAATCAGCACATATAATTGTATTAATTAGGGAGGATTACCATATGAACAAGAAAAGAAATATTATAATTGGGTCAATAGTTTGTGTACTGCTTATGACAGTGGTATTTTTTGTTTTTAATCATGGAAAAAGTAATGAACAAGTTGTTACAGAATATTTTGAACTTTTAAAAAAGAAAGATTATAAACAAATGTATCAAATGTTAGATCAAAAGACAGTCTATACTCCTACACAAAAATATTTTATTGAAAAGCATAAAGAAATCTATGATGTAATAAATCCAAGTAATATACAGGTAAAAGTAATAGATGAAAAAGATAATATGGTTCAATATCAAATATCGATGGATACTGTAGCTGGAAAAGTTAAATATAAAAATAAGATTGAAATTAAAAATGAACAAATTAAATTTAATAAGCAACTTATTTTTAATGAGTTTTCTGATAAGAACAAAGTAAAAGTGATTACGACACAACCTTATAGAGGGTATATTTTAGATAGAAATGGAAAATATTTAGCTAAACAAGGAAATGCTTATTCATTTGGTCTTGTAAGAGGAAAACTTAATGGTGAAAATGATTATACACAAATAGCTAAGTATTTAGAAACGGATGTTGAAACCATTCAAAAGAAAATGAGTGCATCTTGGATCAAAGATGATTCTTTTGTACCTATTAAAAATGTATCAGAACAAGTAAAAAATCAATTGATTCAACAAGAAATTTTAAATATTAAAGGTGTTAAAATCAACACGATTTCTATGCGTGTTTATCCTTATGATAAAATAACATCTCATATCATTGGGTATGTCCAAAATGTTAATTCAGAAGACTTAAAAAAACATAAAAATGAAGGTTATACAAGTAATTCAATAATTGGTAGAAGTGGTATTGAAGCAACATATGAAAAAGAGTTACGTGGAGAAGTAGGTGGAAAAATTGTCATTGTTGATGAAAATAATAATGTCATTAAAACAGTTGCCCAAAAAGAAGCAAAAGATGGTAAAGATATTCGTTTAACAATTGATATTGATTTACAACAAAGTTTTTATAATGAATATCAAAATGATAAAAGTGCTTCTGTTGCTTTAAATCCACAGACAGGAGAAGTTTTAGCACTTGTTTCAACGCCATCCTATTCAAATAATGATTTTGTCTTAGGACTTTCAACAGATAAATGGAATGCTTTAAATAATGATAGTAATCAACCATTAATGAGTCGTTATAAACAAACTTATACTCCTGGATCAACTATGAAACCGATCACAGCAGCTATTGGTTTAGAAACAAAAACAATTGATGCAAATAAAGATTTAGGGGCTAAAGATAAATGGCAAAAGGATTCAAGTTGGGGTAATTATTATGTGACAACTTTGCATGCCCCATCACCTAATAATTTAAAGAATGCCATCACATATTCAGATAATGTTTATTTTGCAAGAAGTGCTTTGAATATTGGAAAAGATAATTTATTTAAATATTATAAAAACTTAAAGATTGGTGAAAAGATTCCTTTTGAACTGGCTTTAAATAGAAGTCAGTATATCAATAAAAATCAAAAAGTAAATGATCAATTCATTGCTGATAGTGGTTATGGGCAAGGACAAATTTTGATGAATCCTTTACAACTTGCAAGCATCTATAGTTCATTTGTCAATGAAGGATCAATTTATCAACCCCATATTGTTCAAGGAAAAACAAAAACATGGATTAAAAATATTTTTTCAAAAGAAACAATAAAAACAATCAAAGAAGATCTCATTAATGTTATTGCAGACGAAAAAGGAACAGGCCATAGTATTTATCATGATAATGTGGCTCTTGCTGGAAAAACAGGAACAGCAGAAATCAAACAAAGCCAAAGTGATACCACAGGAACAGAACTTGGTTGGTTTACAGTAATGACGACAGATAGTAAACAACCTCTTTTAATAACAACATTGGTCGAAGATGTAAAAGATCGAGGTGGCAGTGGTTATGTTGTTGAACATACAAAAACACCTTTAGATTTATATCTTTCTAAGTAGGTAAAAACGATGAAGAATAAGATAGTTTTAAGTTATCGATTCATTATACTAGTTTATTATTTATTGGCTTTTTTGATTGTTATTATGAATATTAATCATTTAGAAAGGGTATTAATCTATTCTTTGATTTTAATCGTTTTGTTTGGTATTGTAGTGCATATTTATATATTGAATATTCCAAAATTATTGTTGTCAAATAAGTATATTGAAAAGAATTTATCTACAGTAAAAGAAGCGATAGATAAAATTCATAATAAGTCTATTAATGACAGTTTAATAACAATATATATTTTTCTTTTAGAAATTTCTAATTATAAAGAAGAATATCAAAACTTTGTAGAACAAAATAGTAAAAGAATTTTTGATGAAAAGCAAAATAGACATTGGTATACTATAAAATTACAATATTATTATAATTTGAATAAAAAAGATGAATATTTAAAATTATATGATCCTCAATTGGATAATAAAGTTAAAAACCCACTTTTTAAAATCATGTATCTCATTTTAAATGAAGAATATGAAGAAGCTCTTGAATTATCAAAGAAGGTTACAAGTCAACAAAAAGACATAGGATATATTATGAAGTTATATTATAGAATTATTTGTTTAGAGCATTTAGAAAAAGAAAATGAATTGAATGATTGTATTAATGAGATGGTAGAATTCAATGATCAAATACATTATGTTAAAGAAATTAAAGATAAGTATAAAAAATAATAATATGGTATACTTCTTTTCGTAACTTTATTTAGAAAGAAGTGAAATATGAATGTTAATAAAGATAGTAGATGATGATCAAGTTTTTGCTAAAAAGATAGAGAGTATGGTGTATGATGGATTTAAAGATATCTTTCTTGATTATTCAATAGATTGTATAACAAGTCATTTTGAAGATCGTTATTTTGAAAAAGGAGATATTTTCTTTTTGGATATTGATTTAAAGGAAAAAAATGGCATCAAAATTGCTGAAAAAATTAGAGAGAACAATTCTAATGCAATTATTATATTTGTTTCAGCAATGAATGATATGATTTTTGATTCATTAATTGTACAACCTTTTTACTTTATTAGAAAAGATAATTTTGATAGAGATATGAAAATCGCATGTACTCTAATTCAAAAATATATTAATAAAAATCATAAAATTATTACTTTTGATTTAAATGGTAGAAAAACCTCTATGCAATTATCAGATATCATTTATTTAGAATCGTTTTTACATGAAATTACGATTCATGCACCATTTAATGATTATAAATATTCGAGTACTTTTAATAAAATGATGTCACTTATTAATTCTACGAATATCATTAGAATTCAAAAATCCTATGCAGTTAATTTATTTTGGGTTAAAGAAATTTATAAAGAAGAGTTATTATTGAGAAATGGAGTTACTTTAAAGATTGGAAAGAAGTATCAACAAGATGTACTTGCATCGTATAAGGAGTATTTATTAAAATGATGTATTTCTTTTTAGATTATTTAGAAGTGTTATTAGGCTCCTTATTGATATGTGTCTTTTGTGATATAGAGGATAAGAAAAGATTTTGTTTAATAACATCTATTATTAATTTTTTCATTATGCAGTTCTTACAAAAATATAATTTATTTGGGAATGTGCTAGTGTATGCCATAGGTATTATAAGTTTTATTTTTGTCTCTTTAATGAAAAAGAAATTTGTTCTTTTTAATTTTATTCTTTGTATATTGCCTTCGTGGATTTCTGTTTTTACTTCAACATGTGTTATTCTTTTAATTAAAATAGTTTCACATCTCTCTGTTGTTGAAATCATGGAATCCTATAAAATAATAGTTATGTTTACAGCAAGGATTTTGTTTTTTGTAATCATTATAATAATTGAAATTTTTAAATCTAAAATAAATAATGCAATCATTGAAAAAAATAAATTTTTATTATCAGTAATCATGATGCTGATTTTTGGAATATATGTCATTTTGTTAAATAATGTAGGCCACATGCAAAAAACAATAGATGATATCTATTTAGTTTTACTTTTGTTAACAGTTTTATTTTTTGTAGTTTGTATTTTGTTTTTACATATGACACGACTCTATAATGAAAAAACAGAATATATGTTAAAGAATCAAGAATTAGAATATGTAGAAAAAAATCAATCTTTAGTACATTATCTTCATGATAATATTTTAAAAATACAACATAGTTTAAGATATGGATTAATTTTGATAGAAAATAACATAGATGATAAAAAATATGATGATGCTAAACATCAAATAGAACAATTTTATGATTTATTAGATAATAAAATAAATATTATGACGAATAATTATATATTTGATACTTTGTTAAATGATTATATTTTTCTCATAAATTCTAAATATAATGCCAAAGTAAAATCATTGATCAATATAGGAAATGATTCCTTTTTTAAAGATGTAAATAATTGTACAGAAATAATAACTATTATCTCCAATTTCTTTGAGCAATCAGATAAAACATATTTAGAAATAAAATTAATTGAATATGGAACATATATTGAATTAGATTTATTCGTAGAAAGTAATTTTGATAAAATAAATGATGATACCAACATTGATTACTTTGATGATTATGCACATCTAAGAAGAATTTTTGATAAATAATAAAAAGGACTTATACAAACAGCATGGTATAAGTTCTTTTATTTCTAATCAACTTTTAACCTAAACTTAACATAACCTCCCCTTTGCTATGTTAAGATAATGTAAAGGATGTGGAAATAATGAAAGAATGTATATATGTAGTAGAAGATGATGAAAATATTAGAGAAATTATAGATTTAGCTTTAACAAGTGCAGGTTATACTGTTAAACAATATTCAAATGCTTTAGATGCTTTAGAAAATATGAAAACAGATCAAGTGGATCTAGCTGTTTTTGATTTAATGTTACCTGGCATTTCAGGAATTGATGCTATCAAAAAGATACGTGAAACTGATCAAGAATTACCTATTTTGATTTTAAGTGCGAAGGACCGAGAAATTGATAAAGTCAATGGTTTAGATAGTGGTAGTGATGATTATATGACCAAACCATTTGGTGTTTTAGAGTTACAAGCTAGAGTACGTTCTTTGCTTAGAAGACATGCTCCTAAAGCAGCGCCGATTATTGAAAGTCAAACCTTAAAAATTGATAAACAAACAAGAACAGTGATGCATAATGGACAAGTCATGGAACTTACAAATAAAGAATATCAGTTACTTCTTTATTTAGTAGAAAATCATACACGTGTAGTCGAAAGAGATGAAATTTTAAATCATATTTGGGGTTATGATTTTATAGGTGAATCAAGAGTTTTAGATGTGCATATTCGTGCTTTAAGAGCTAAATTGGATGATGATGGAAGTAAGTATATTAAAACTATTAGAGGTGTAGGATACCGCTATGTTGAGGAAGTGAAATAAGATGAATAAAGCTCTATTTAAATATTTTGCAACAGTTTTAATTATTACGTTATTATTTTCTTCAAGTGTTTCAATGGTGATTCTTTCTGATCAAATGATGCAAACAACAAGAAAAGATATGTACTATACGGTAAAGCTTGTAGAAAATCAAATTGATTACCAAAAACCATTAGAAAAACAAATAGATAAATTAAATGATTTAGCTTATACAAAAGATACACGTTTAACAATTATTGATAAAGAAGGAAATGTTTTAGCGGATAGTGATAAAGAGGGGATTCAAGAAAATCATAGTGGACGTAGTGAATTTAAAGAAGCTTTAAGTGATCAGTTTGGTTATGCGACACGTTATTCTTCAACTGTTAAAAAGAATATGATGTATGTAGCTTATTATCATCGTGGTTATGTTGTTCGTATTGCGATTCCTTATAATGGTATCTTTGATAATATAGGACCACTTTTAGAACCGTTATTTATTAGTGCTGCTTTATCATTATGTGTTGCTTTAGCTCTTTCTTATCGTTTTTCTAGAACACTTACTAAACCATTAGAGGAAATTAGTGAAGAGGTTTCTAAAATCAATGATAATCGTTATTTAAGTTTTGATCATTATCAATATGATGAATTTAATGTTATTGCGACAAAACTTAAAGAACAAGCAGATACAATAAGAAAAACACTAAAAACTTTGAAAAATGAAAGATTAAAAATAAATAGTATTCTTGATAAAATGAATGAAGGGTTCATTTTATTAGATACAAATTATGAAATACTTATGGTCAATAAAAAAGCTAAACGACTTTTTAGTGATAAAATGGAAGTGAATCAACCTATCCAAGATTTTATCTTCGATCACCAAATTATAGATCAATTAGAAAATATCGGTGTAGAACCTAAAATCGTTACTCTAAAAAAAGATGAAGAAGTCTATGATTGCCATCTTGCTAAAGTAGAATATGGAGTGACTTTGCTCTTTGTAAATGTTACTGAATCTGTTAATGCTACAAAAATGAGACAAGAATTTTTTTCAAATGTTTCTCATGAACTTAAAACACCTATGACATCCATTAGAGGTTATAGTGAATTATTACAAGCAGGAATGATTGATGATCCTAAAGTAAGAAAACAAGCATTGGATAAAATACAAAAAGAAGTTGATCATATGTCACAATTGATAGGTGATATTTTAATGATTTCAAGACTTGAAAACAAAGATATTGAAGTCATTAAACATCCTGTTCATCTCCAACCAATTGTTGATGATATTTTAGAATCATTAAAAGTAGAAATAGAAAAAAGAGAAATTACAGTAGAATGTGATTTAACATCACAAACTTATCTAGCAAATCATCAACACATCCAACAATTGATGAACAACCTTATTAATAATGCTGTTAAATATAATAAACAAAAAGGAAGTTTAAATATTCATTCTTATCTTGTTGATCAAGACTACATTATTGAAGTAAGTGATACAGGTAGAGGTATTTCACTTATTGATCAAGGACGTGTCTTTGAACGTTTCTTTAGATGTGATGCAGGGCGTGATAAGGAAACAGGTGGTACAGGTCTTGGACTTGCAATTGTAAAACACATTGTTCAATATTATAAAGGAACAATTCATTTAGAAAGTGAATTAGGTAAAGGAACAACCTTTAAGGTTGTCTTACCAATCATTAAGGACTCATAGTAGTCCTTTTTTGATGAAAAAGTATCTAACTTGATAAAATGTGTAATTTTACATATTTTATCAAGTTGAAGGGTGTTGTTACTCATTTTCAAGATATTTTGAATATGTTAAAATGTTATAAAAGAGAGGTAGAAAAAATGCTTCAACAAGAAAGACATGAACAAATACTGGCAAGATTAAATACAGAAGGAAAAGTAAAAGTTAAAGAACTCGCAAACGATTTTGAAGTCACAGAAGATTGCATACGTAAAGACTTAACGGCTCTAGAAAAAGAAGGTCTTTTAAAACGTATTCATGGAGGAGCCATGCAAGTAAGAAAGAATCTCCATGCCTATCATGTAGATGAACGTATGAGTGTACGTTTATCACAAAAGAAAATCATTGCGAAAAAAGCAGTTGAATTGATTGAAGAAAATACAGTGATTTTTTTAGGAATCTCTACAGTGAATTTAGAACTTGCCAAGTGTATTTATCAAAAAAATATATCACTTACAATTATTACAAATATGATTGATATTATGCAATTATTTAGACAAGGGGAACATAAAGTAAATCTTATTTTCATTGGAGGACATTTTAATCGCGCTAAAGATGGTTTTATAGGTACTCTTGCAATTGAACAAATTCACAATTATCGTTTTGATCTTTCTTTTATCGGTACAGTAGGAATGAATATTCATGATGGAAAAGTAACTACATATGATGTTGAAGATGGTCTTACAAAAAAAGAAGTCATGGAAGCAAGTAAAAAATGTTATCTTGTGGCAGAAAATGAAAAACTCAATTTAGATGGGAATTATGTTTTTGGGCATTTAAGTGAATTTACTGGATATATTGGTGAACAAGAGTTAGGAAGTCCTTTTAAGGAAAAAATAATGGAGTATGGATTAGAAATCATTTAATGATTTCTTTTTTTATGAAAAATCAATAAAACAATTATTGAAATTTATTGTTTTATTGATTTATAATAGTCTTGTAATAAGAAAAAACAATAAAAGGAGGCGTGTTATGAATTGTTTATATCAAACAAAAAGAATTTCTGATTTAAAAGAAAAGATGTTGAGCAGTAAACGTTATGCTTCTATTGAACAGGCACGAATCGTTACACGTGTTTATCAAGAAAATGAGAAATTATCTATTCCTAAAAAAAGAGCTCTTTCTTTAAAAGCAGCATTAGAGGAATTAGAGATTTCTGTTGAAGATGAAGAGTTGATTGTTGGAAATCGTACAAAGGGTGTACGTTATGGTGTTGTTTTTCCTGAAAGTGGTTGTTCGTGGATCAACCAAGAATTTGAAACATTACCAACAAGACCACAAGATCAGTTTTTAGTAAAAGAAGAAGATATTAAAGAATTTAGAGAAAAGATTTATCCTTATTGGAAAGGAAAATCTTTAGAAGATGCAATTAAAGGAACTTATGGAATAGAAATTAATGAAATAAGTAAAGTGGTAAAAATTAATCAAAAAGATCATGCTCAAGGTCATATTTGTCCTGATAGTGCTTTATGGTTAAAACTTGGTCCTCAAGGTTTAATGGAAAAAGCAAAAGAAAAATTAAAGAATTGTAAAGATGAACAAAAAGAATTTTATGAATGTACGATTCTTGTATTAGAAGGGGCAGTTCATTTTATGCAAAGATATCATGATTTGATTGAAAGTGAAAAAATCGAATCATTAAAAGAAGTGGGAAAGATTTGTATGAAGCTTTCTAAAAGACCTCCAGAAACTTTTCATGAAGCGGTGCAATCTTTGTGGTTTTTATTTGTGATATTACATATGGAATCCAATGCTTCTTCTTTTTCACCAGGGAGAATGGATCAATATCTTTATCCTTATTATCAAAGAGATATAGAAAAAGGTAATCTTACTAAACAAGAAGCTTTAGAAATATTAGAATGTTTGTGGTTGAAATTTAATCAAGTTGTTTACTTAAGAAATCAAAATAGTGCGAAGTATTTTGCTGGATTTCCAATAGGATTTAATATTGCGATAGGAGGCGTGGACGAAAAGGGAAATGATACATATAATGATCTTTCTTTACTTTGTTTAAAAGCTCAAGAACATTTAGGATTACCACAACCTAATTTATCTGTAAGACTTAATAAAAATTCTAGCCATGAATTAATGCAAGCTGCTATTAAAGTTGTTTCACTTGGAAGTGGTATGCCACAATTTTTCAATGATGAAGCTATTATTCAACCAATGATTGAAGATTTAGGAATTGAAGAAAAAGATGCACGTAATTATGCTATTGTTGGTTGTGTTGAACTGACAACACATGGTAACAATTTAGGATGGTCTGATGCAGCCATGTTTAATTTAAATAAAGCATTAGAACTTACTTTGAATCATGGAAAATGTTTACTAACAAAGCAACAAATAGGATTAGATTTAGGAAGTTTAGAAACATATCAAACTTATCAAGATTTAGAAAATGCTTTTCAAAAACAAATTGATTATTTTATTGATAAAATGATGGCTGCAGAAAAGATTGTAGAAAAAGCACATCAAGATTATTTACCAACAGCTTTTCTATCTACTGTTATTGATGATTGTTTAGAAAAAGGATTAGATGTTACTAAAGGTGGAGCTAAATATAATCTATCAGGTATTCAAATGATTCAAGTAGCCAATCTTGTAGATTCTCTAGCAGCTATTAAACAACTTGTTTATGATGATAAAATGATAAGTCAACATGATTTATTAAATGCTTTACAAGAAGATTTTAAAGGCTATGAAATCATGCAAACAATGCTTTTAAATAAAGTGCCTAAATATGGAAACGATGTAAAGTGGGTCGATGAGCTTGGAAATCAATGGGCATGTTACTTTAGAGAAAAGATGAAACGTTATACAAATTATCGAGGAGGTCCTTATCATACAGGAATGTATACTGTTTCTGCACATGTTCCAATGGGTGAAAATGTAGGAGCATCACCAGATGGCAGAAATGCTTTAAAACCACTTGCTGATGGAGGTATGTCACCTGTCTATGGTAGAGATCTACAAGGCCCAACAGCTGTTTTAAAATCTGTTTCAAAACTTAATAATTCATGTACGACGAATGGTGGTCTTTTAAATATGAAATTCTTACCAGAATTTTTTAAAACAGAAACAGGCTGTTTGAAATTTGAAAATTTCTTACGTGCTTTTGTGGATTTAAAAGTACCTCATATACAATTTAATGTTGTTAGAAAAGAAGATTTGCTTGATGCTAAAGTTCATCCTGAAAATCATCAATCGTTGACAATTCGTGTTGCTGGTTATACAGCATACTTTGTTGAACTTGCTGGCAAGCTACAAGATGAAATTATTGAAAGAACAACTTATGAAAATATCTAAAGCATTGGTTTTTGATATTAAAAGATTTGCAATACATGATGGGAGTGGTTTAAGAACAACAGTTTTTTTTAAGGGGTGTCCACTTCGTTGTCTATGGTGTCAAAATCCAGAAGGATTAAACACTCAAAGACAAGTCATCTATTTTAAAAATAAATGTATTCATTGTAGATGTTGTCAACAATTCAAAGAACAAATTAATTATCAAAACGATCGTCCATATTTTCAAAATCATCAAGACTTTGATCAAGTTATTAAAACATGTCCTAGTGGTGCTATTCAATACGATAGTCAAGAGTATACTTTAGATAAATTAATGAATAAAATTAAAGAGGATGAAGTTTTCTTTCAACATGGAGGAGGTGTTACATTTTCTGGTGGAGAACCCTTTATGCAAGGTGAATTTCTTATTAAAATTTTAAAAAGATGTCAGAAAGAAAAGATTCATACAGCTATTGAAACATCATTTTATACATCATTAGAACTTATAAAAAAGGCATTGCCTTATTTAGATTTAGTTTATATAGATTTAAAAATATTTGATGAGCAAAAACATCAAGCCTGTACAAATGTATCATCACAACTTATTAAAGAAAATATTCGTTATGTTTTACAAAGTGAATATAAAGATAAAGTGATCATTAGAACACCACTGATTCCAACAATGAGTGCAACGGATGAAAATATTCATCAAATCGTAAAATTTTTAATTCAAATAAATCCAGAAGTAAAATATGAGATGCTGAATTATAATCCTTTAGCTTCAGCTAAATATGAACTTGTGAATTTAAAATACGGATTAGAATCATATCAAATGTTTACCAAGCAACAAATGCAACATTTTTATGATGTTGCTTTACAAGCAGGAATAAAAAACTTAATAAAAGAATAGGAGAAAAGAAAATGGAATTTATAATTGATAC
>UMCS01023320.1_pt1 | contig 11335 bp, 15 predicted proteins | sample 1964281 | NCBI WGS metagenome assembly UMCS01 (sample SAMEA4835973, study PRJEB28245) | human gut metagenome | biome: gut microbiome; material: fecal sample | place: Denmark | collected 2008
TTTTATGAGTCCTTTTTCTTGACGTAGTACCACTTATGTAGAACCAGAAGACACAACAGAAAAAGTTGATATCAAGGTATTAAATCAGCAGATTAAGGATATCGTAGCAAAGCAGGAAGTCTTAAGAATTGAAATTGATAAGATTATTGCCGAGATTGAAGGATAATATGATTTCAAAAATTCAAGGCTTTAATCACTTAAAAGGTGGTTTAAACAAACGCTGGCCCATTAAAAAAGACATTAGTTATGCTTATCAATGTGATGTAATGCAAAAAATCGGGTACACAATAAATGATTTAAATAATTTGCTTGATAATATTGATAAAACGTCGCGAAAAGATGTTGTTTATATTGTGATGTTAGCTTCATGGATTCAGGAAGCTGTCAAATCATTGTTTGCCTGTTATCCAAAAGAAATATGTAAAAATTTCGTTTATGCAGATGAGGATTTATTAAATGAGGGAAGACAATATCTGGAGGCTATTAGATCATTTATATGTGCCCATCCATTAAAGACAAACAGACATCCAGAATATGGATTTGACGGTACAGAAATTTGTGTGGATATTCGATTCGAAACAAAAATGCCATTAATGTTTGGGATTGATAAACATCGCTATATTGATTTTGATGGCATACATGATGGTAAAAATGATAAAAGTGATTTTTATTTGTATTGCTATTCAAAAGAGAGTAAAAAGAAATTAGAATTTGCAAATTACATTGGATGTAGTTATTCAGATATATACAAAGTCGCTGACTTATACATAAAGAAAGTAATATGTTTTGATAGTTACTTAAACAAATTAAAAAGAAAGGAGACCCTAAAACCAAATGAGTAAATTAGATGAATTAATTCGAGAATTATGTCCGAATGGTGTGGAATTTAAATTTTTAGGAGATGTATCCATAAATAAAGATAGTTTGCGCAAACCTATTACGAGTGATAAACGTGTTGCAGGTGATTATCCATATTATGGAGCCTCTGGAATAGTAGATTATATAAATGAATATATATTTGATGGTGATTATTTATTGGTGTCTGAGGATGGGGCAAATTTATTATCACGAAATACGCCTATCGCATTTTCTATCTCGGGAAAAAACTGGGTAAATAATCATGCACATGTTTTAGAATTTAACACTGAAGCGGAAAGAAAATTCATTGAATACTATCTTAATTCTATAAACCTAGAACCATATATTTCAGGTAGTGCTCAACCCAAGCTAAATCAAAAAAACTTGAATATAATAAGAGTTCCAGCTCCCCCACTAGAAGTTCAACAAGAAATCGTTCGCCTTCTAGACGACTTCACAGCAAAAACAGCAGAACTTCAAAACAAAATCCACGAAGAACTAGAAGCTCGTAAGAAACAGTACGAATATCAAAAGGAAAAGCTATTAACGCACAATAATGATGCAATCACTTATACAATTTCTGAACTTTGTTCAGTATCTGCTGGTGGAGATGCACCAAAAAATGCTATGTCAAAAGAAATCACAAAAGAATATACAATTCCTATAATAAGTAACGGTGTTAGAGAAAACGCAATCTACGGATATACAAATAAAGCCAGAATATGTGAACCTGCAGTAACATTAGCGGCTAGAGGGACTATTGGGTATGCTGAATATAGAGATTATCCATATGTACCTATAATAAGGTTGTTAAACTTAATCCCTAAAAACACACAGGTATTAGATACCAAATATCTTTATTACTGTTTGACTGACAAAAAATATACATTACCAACAACAGGTATCCCACAACTAACAGCTCCAATGGTAAAAAAGATTGAAATTTCTGTACCAAAAATTGAGATTCAAAAAGAAATTGTTAAAATACTAGATGAATACAATATTTTTTACCGAGACTTGCAAGATAACTTAAATAATGAAATCGAATCTCGACAAAAACAATACGAATTCTATCGAGATAAGCTTTTGACGTTTAAGGAATTGAAATAGGTTTTAGTTTATTTTTGATACAAGAGGAGAAAAAGGGGTATGTATGAAATAGATGTAATGGATATTGATTATTATCCATCAATTGAAGAGATAAAAAATAAAGAAGATTATGTAAAGCTTCCTAAAGCGGAGTTATCTGCTTTAGGAATGATTGGTTCAATGTTTATAAAACAGACAGGAACTGTTACAACAACATTGAACATGGATGGTATCTACTCAGTAACGCTTCCAAAAGGATTGCATTTAGCTAATTTTAAGGATGGTAGTGGAATTTCGGCTATGGCTTATGACAAGGGTAATCATTTAAAAGCTCAGGCAAGACTCCACAAACTTGGTGGAATCACTGCGGAGCAAACCTATACAGCTCCACTTGATCCAGCTACTGCATGTATGGCTTTAATGTTGCTGTGCATTGATAAAAAGTTGGATGCTATTCAGGAAACCCAGAAAGATATTCTGTCCGTTATAAAAACAAAAGAACATGGAGATATTAAAGGAAATATTCAGTATTTGTATGATATTCTGGTTAATTTGAAGAATCACTACAGTGACGAACAATACAAGAAAGAATACCGTTTAAAAGCACAGGATATTATCCAAGATTCTTACAAGTACATTGAAACGTATAAAGAACGTTTAAAAGATGGAATCAGCAAAAACAAAGGATTACACACAACAATTCAGGCAAATAAAGAGATTACTAGCCTTGTAGAAGATTTTGCGTATTACAGGCTTACTATTTTCATGTTTGCCTATGCTCATTATGTGGAACTGCTTCTTGGAAATACCATTGATGAAAGCCTAGTTCAAAGCGAGCTTCAAAGATTGAATGATTTAAGTATGAATTACAGAAAGATGTATACAGACTTATATAATTATTTGGACACATTAAATCATACGTCGTTGGATAAAAAGGCTATTGATGTTTTAGGTAATGCTTCACAGGGATTAGGTCACATGATACATAAAGTGCCTCTTCTTGAAAAAGGACCAGTGGATGAGGCTTTAGTATCTCTTGGCAAGAACGTTAAAGAACAAGCTAAAAACAGTCTTGTGGATTCTCTTGAGTATTTACGAAACTATAAACAATTAAATGTAGATGGGTTTGTTAAACAGTATGAAAAGCTCGGCTATATGTATAGCGGTGAAGCAAATCTATTGTTCGATAAAAACAATGTATATATTTCTAGCAAATTAATGAATTAAGGTGGTGAATATTATGCCATATTTTAACATCGTAGCAGAAACAAGTGAAAATACAGTCGTAGCTGGATATGAGCCTGTAAAACGCAAGGCAGACTCGTATCAGTCTGAGGCTGAACTTGAGAAAGAATTCATTCGTATCCTTGGCGAACAGGGATACGAGTACCTTCCTATCCATACGGATGATGATCTAATCAAAAACCTTAGAACAAAACTTGAAGAATTGAACCATTATACGTTTTCTGATGATGAATGGGATAGATTCTTTAAAAACAGCATTGCTAATCCGAATGATCATATCGTAGAAAAAACGAGAAAGATTCAGGAAGATAACGTACAGGTATTGATTCGTGATGATGGTTCAAGTAAGAACATCACATTGATTGATAAAAAACAAGTGCATAATAATAGACTTCAGGTTATAAACCAGTATGAAGTCAAACAGGAAGACGGAGCTAGACATGATAATCGTTACGATGTAACGGTACTGGTAAACGGCTTCCCTTTGGTGCATATAGAGCTTAAACGTCGTGGAGTTCCTATTCGAGAGGCTTTCAACCAAATCAATAGATACCAGCGAGATTCCTTCTGGACGGGTTCTGGACTGTTTGAATACGTGCAAATATTCGTTATATCAAACGGAACAAATACGAAATATTACTCAAACAGTTCACGATTCAATGCTATTAAAGATGCCAATTCTAGAAATACACGCAGAGAAAAGACAAGTAACTCCTTTGAATTTACGTCATTCTGGGCAGATGCAGACAATCACATTATCCCTGATTTGATTGACTTCACAAAAACATTTTTTGCTAAGCATTCATTACTGAATATTATAACAAAATACTGTATCTTCACGGCTGAAGACATGCTATTGGTCATGCGACCATATCAGATTACGGCAACAGAAAGAATTTTGAACCGTATCGAAATCGCAAACAATTATAAAAAATATGGAACAATTGCTGGAGGCGGTTATATCTGGCATACGACGGGCTCGGGCAAGACTCTGACTAGCTTCAAGACGGCTCGTTTGGCGTGTCAGCTCGATTACATCGACAAAGTTCTATTCGTTGTAGACCGTAAGGATTTGGACTACCAGACAATGAAGGAATACGACCGTTTTGAGAAGGGCTGTGCCAACTCGAACAGCAATACAAACGTATTAAAGAAGCAGTTGGAAGACGATAATGCACACATCATCATTACAACGATTCAGAAATTGTCTACCTTTATCAAGAAATACAAAGGACACCCTGTCTTTGATAAGCACGTGGTCATCATCTTTGACGAGTGTCATAGAAGCCAGTTTGGAGACATGCACGCAGCTATTGTTAAGAGCTTCAAGAAATATCACTTATTTGGCTTTACAGGAACGCCAATTTTTCCTGCCAATGCAGGAGCCGTGCGAAACGCCCAGTTTGTCACTACAGAGCAGACATTTGGAGACCAGCTGCATGCCTACACAATCGTAGATGCTATCAATGATAAGAATGTGCTTCCATTCCGTGTTGACTACATCAAGACAATGGATATCAACGCCGATATTGATGATGAAGAAGTCTGGAATATCGACCGTAAGAAAGCCTTTGAAGCTCCAGAGCGAATCACGCTTGTAACAAAGTACATTTTGGACCATTTCGACCAGAAAACGTATCGTGGAGACAAGTCCTATATCTACAGCCAGCTTATGAATGTTTCTGAAGTTGCATCATCGGCACAAGGAAAAGTAGAAGAAATTAAGAAGAAACAAAGAGTCAGTGGATTCAACAGTATCTTTGCAGTATCTTCTGTGGATATGGCTAAGAAATACTATCTGGAATTCAAAAAGCAGATGGAAGAAAATCCTACTAAGAAACTAAAGATTGCAACTATCTTCAGTTACGGTGCAAATGAAGCTGAGATTGATGACGGAAACGGAATCATTGATGATGAGAATCCAGAAGATACATCTAAGCTAGATCAGAGTGCAAGAGATTTTTTAGATATGGCTATTATGGATTACAATCAGATGTTCCATACAGCCTATTCAACAGACTCTGATAAATTCCAGAACTATTATAAAGACGTGTCATTGCGTATGAAAAACAAGGAATTAGACTTGCTTATCGTGGTCAATATGTTCCTTACAGGCTTCGATGCAACTACGTTAAATACATTATGGGTCGATAAGAACCTGAAGATGCATGGATTGATTCAGGCGTTCTCTCGTACCAACCGAATCTTAAACAGCGTAAAAACGTTTGGAAACATCGTATGCTTCAGAAATCTTCAGAAACGAGTAGACGCTGCTATCTCCTTATTTGGTGATAAACAGGCAGGTGGAATCGTTCTTCTAAGAAAATTTAACGATTACTACTATGGTTTCACTACAGAAGATGGTAAGGATAAACCTGGATATGTGGATATGATCAAACAGTTGCAGGAGAAATATCCATTAACAGACCCTCAAATCATCGGTGAAAAGAACCAAGTTGAATTCATCAAACTATTCGGAGCAATTCTGAAGATGAGAAATCTTCTTTCTTCATTCGATGAGTTTGCAGATAAAGAACTGCTGAATCCTAGAGATTTACAGGACTATTCAGGACGCTATCAGGACATGTATGCTGAATGGAAAGAAAAGAATAAGAAGGATGTTAAGGATGTTACCGAGGATATTGTCTTTGAGGTTGAGCTTGTAAAGCAGATCGAAATCAATATCGACTATATCCTGATGCTTGTTAAGAAGTACAGGGATGAACATGGAGAAGATAAGGAACTTCTTGTTACCATCCAGAAAGCCGTCAAATCAAGTCCTGAGCTTAGAAGCAAAAAAGAGCTTATCGAAGACTTTATTGAAGAAGTCAACGAAATGGATGATGTCATTTCTGAATGGAATTCTTATGTTGCTAAACAAAGAGAAGCTGATTTAGAGACAATGATTCAGGACGAAAGATTGAAACCTGAAGAAACTCGTAAATTCTTGGAAAACTCATTCAAAGACGGAGAAATCAAGACTACTGGTACAGATATTGAAAAGATTCTTCCTCCAATCAGTCGTTTTGGTGGAGGCGGTGCCCGAGCCAAGAAGAAAGACACAGTCATTGATAAACTAAAAGAATTCTTTGAAAAGTACTTTGGAATCGGTGGAAAAGTATCTTTTGTAAATGTAGAAGGTGATGAAAATGGCAAAGCAGAATAAAGATTGGAAAGCATTGAACATCAAGCTGGATAGAACTGTTTATGAACAGCTTGAAAAGTATTGTGAGGAGACAGGCTTAAGTAAAACTGTTGCAGTAGAAAGAATTCTATCAAAAGCTTTTACCAAGAACGAAAATAAATAATAAGGAAATGTGAAGGAGGAAAAATGGAGACAATAGCATTAAGATTCAGTGAAAATTTTGCACCTTCTGAAGGCACTATTTTAGCACACAATAAAATTATAGAAACGAATGGTTATGTGTGGTATGGAAAATTAGGCAATAAAATATCTAAAGATATGAAGGATAAGATGCTAAAACAGAAATCACCCAAAATATTGCTTATTCAAAGCGGTGGTTTGAATAGATACTGGGCAACTATATCAGATATAGCATTTGATACACCGGCAGATATTGAGAATATCCCATCATATTACCGAGATAAAGCGGATGATTTTAAAACTTGGTTTAAAGTTACAACTTTTGAACACGCACCAAAGAATGTGATGTCTAATTGTATTGTTGCTTCCTCTAAAAAGAGCTTATCAGAGGCATCTAAATATAGCATGAGTCCATATTTCAAAATTATAGTGGAGGATACGGAGAAATCACATGTCTAAACCAAAGAAAGACTGGAAGGCTCTAAACATCAAGATTCAAAGCAAGGTTTACAATGAATTAGAGAAATATTGTGAAGAAACTGGGCTTAGTAAAACTGTTGCAGTGGAAAGGATTTTGTTAAAAGCTTTTGAGAAATACGAACAAACAAAATAAAACTATGGGACTACTTACAATGTGAAGTGATCCTTTTCTTTATGCATAACTCAATCTTTCTTATAGTACCAGAGTATATTCTTTTTATCGACCGTTTATCAATTTTCGGTCGAGGACAATCAACATGGTTATTGTTATACTTGGAACGAAAGGAGGTTCTTAAGATGAAGAACGTAAGTTGTTTCGAATTATATCCAAGTATTCTTGATACAAAACTAGTTCATAATTTATTCTCAGAACTATTTCCGTGTATGCATACGTCATTGAATGAAGATGGTGGACTCGATATGTATATTACGAAAGAGGAATATCTTTTCGTTTTAAACGAGCTGTCAAAGTTAAATAACTATGCTTTGACAATGCCAGATGCAGTAGAAGATGTAAATGTAACTCTTACAGCTATGCCTATTGAGATGGCAATCGTAGAACGATATTCAGTACTTTATGACCTTATGTTCGAGGCTGAATACATTTCAAAAGAGGTAGATAAGAAAACTATGACAAGTGATAGAGAAAAAGATGGAAAGTACTCTGATTACCTCATAGGTAAGAAGTTCTCACAATCATTTGATATTGGTGAAGAATTTCAAGAATATCTTATAAAAGTGTCCGAAGATATATAGAGAATTAGACACTTTTGAAATCCGCTTAGTTCTATATACCAAAGGGAACAACTAAAGCCTTGAACAGAGCTCTGCATAATTCGAAAGAATACAAATCATGGCATTTTTCCGTTGATGATAAGGATATTATTCAGTCTTTACCTTTAAACCGTAACGCATTTGCAACAGGTGACGGAGCATATGGACTTGGTAATAGAACAGGAATTCATATCGAAATTGCCAAGGATAATGACACGGATTCAAGAGAAGAATGGCTCGAAGCACGTGACAACGGAGCAAGATTAGCAGCCGAGTTGTTGCATAAATATGGATGGGGAATTGACCATTTAAAGAAACATCAAGACTACAAAATGACGGATGGTACTTACAAATACTGCCCACATAAAATCTTGGATGAGGGATGGGACGACTTCAAAGCGTTAGTATCCATGTACTTAAACGAGTTGAATAATCCTAAGGAAGATGAATCAAAAGAGGACAAAATCGCCCAGACTTCACCGCTTATTGCACTGCTTATCAAGTTGCTTCAAAAGATTTTAGCCGTCTTTAAATAGCCAAAAGGTAAAAATAAAAGCACCCGAGCGGGGTTTAAATCTTGCTCACGGTGCTTCTTTTTTTATGCTTTTTTGTGCACTACAACAGGTTGATTATCGTTGATAAGCTTTTCAAGATAAGGGTCGAGTTCGTTTGCTCGGATTCCTACGAAAAGTTTTCCTTTGATAATTCCTAGCGTGATGTAGTCAAAATCAAGTCGTTCAATGACCTCTAGCATTTCCTCTTTTGTTCCCTCTAAATTCAAATAAGGTTGATAGTTTCCAGAATAATCGTACATAATTTTTCTCCTTTTCTTTTACTGTTCATACTTCAATTCTAACAATTCAATGTGAAAATAACGTGAATTTTGGTTCTTTTTTAGAAGTTTTTTCGTTTTAAGCATCGCCTCCTTTATATAAAGCACTTTTAATACCTAGCCTTTGTACTTATAGAATCAAAGCCTATCAGGTCACTTTTTTTAAGTACAACCTTATATTTTATGTTGCAAAACCTCTGGGGATTCATCGTATAAATACAAGTTTGTAGATTACGAGTGCAAACCATCAGGTGTTGCGTGTATAAGTACAAGTTTGTAGATTACGGGTGTAAACCATTGGGAATCATTGATGATCAAGTTATGTCAAATACAAGTTGGAAGGTGTGCTTTCATGTGAATAATGTACAAGATAGTCGTGAGATTTTACAAAACGAAAAGGCTTATACTTTAAAGAATCCAGGGGATATGGTTCTACAAACAAAAAATGAGAGTTTGGAATGTAAAAGTTTTTATCTACAAAAATATGTGGATGAAAAGTCGTGGCGTGAAGTCAATGAGCGAAAAGAAGTTATCCAATCTAAGCAACATTTAAGTAAGCGTGTAATAGATGCATTAAAAGAAAAAATCAATGTGTTGAAAGAAGAAAAATCATGGGTATTGTTGCCAAAGAAAGTTTCAAAAGAGGACTTTGTAATTTTGGATTTACCATTTAAACAAAAGCAGTGTGAGCTTGTTTTTGATCATTTACAGCTTATATATACAAAGAGTATGGATATTGTATATAGCTTAATAAATTACTTTAAGGATGAAACCATTTATGTATATGGAACTCATGTATTAAATGATTATGTGGATTTTAACTTTTTTAAATCTAGGTGTTTTCATCAGATTTTAAGTGGAGTTTGTATTGTTTTTGAAGATGAAAATCTTGATTTATCTTTATTGAATGAAAATGTGCGTGCATTTATTATTACGGAAAATGAGAACACTCGATTGAAATGGATACAAAGTAAGTATGTATTTGATGTGGATAGTTTGGATGATAAAAGAATATATTTTGACACCTACCAATTGCCTTCTTATCTAAACATGACATGTTATGAAAATACATATGTAGAGTGTATTTATAATCGAGTAAGTGAATCCAATTTAAAAAGAAGAGCGTGTAAGCTATTTTCTTATCGAAAAGAACGAAATTGTATTGGCTTTGAAAGTCAGAGTGATTGCCCTGTGTTTATTGATGAGAAAAGAAAGCTTTATATTTTATATATGCATGAAGAATATAAGTGTAAAGCTTATAAGCTATGTGAGAATCTTTCACATCTTAAAATTTGTTCAGACTTAGGTTCAAATAGTGATATTTATGTTATTTGTGTAGATTTTAAACAATTGACAAATGAAGTGTTTCAAAAAGCTTTATATCAGGCGCAAGTATTGTGGGTTGGCTATGGATTGAAGGAGTATGGATATACATTGAGGCGTAAACTTCCTTATGAAAGCTTTGATTGTGTATTTTTTAAAGATCAAAATGAAGGGATTGGAGTTTATGAATGAGATCGGCATATATCTTTCTTTTGATCGAAAGATGATTTTTGTTTCTGAGTCGTATCGAGTACAAGATTTTTTTGATGAGTTTTTAGAGTATGAAGTACGATATGTGTTTAATGTTACGGTAATGTGTTTTTTGGATTTGAATAAAACATTTAAAGAAAATCATATTGCGCATTGCGATATGTTGATTTATGGGAGGTAAATTTATTTATGAAAATTTCAGTGGATTATTCAGAAGTATATCAAGCAAGTGTCTATGTGAAAAACAAAGCGGATAGCTATAATGATCTAATTCAAAATTTATATAAAAGAGTGGAGCAGATGCAAAGCATTTGGCAGGGTGTAGATCATTTGGCGTTTCAAAATCAGTTAGAAGAATTTAGACCAAGCCTAAATGAAATGTATCAAGTGATTTTAGAATATAGTAATGTTCTAAAACAAACAGCTTCGGTTTATGAAAAGCTTCAACAAGATCGTGTTCAACAAGCTAAATTATTATTGTAGGAGGAATGGTTATGACACAAATTCAAATATCTAGTGAAGATGTAATGGCGTATTCAAAACAAGTCGATGCGTATGCCAATGAGATTCGTACAGTATTTAATGAAATTGAATCTAAGATGTATTATGTGGAATCGATTTGGCAGTCTCCTGCATCTAAATATTTTATGGAACAGTTTCAAACATTAAATCCTGCTATGATGTCGTATTTAGAAACATTAACGCGTTTTTCTACATATTTACATCAAACCGCAAATCTATATCAGGAAAACGAACAAAATTTGATGCATCATGGATGAGATACAGTTTTATAAAGTATTATCAAGTGATTTAAGCTCTCTTTTGAATCAAACCAAAAATGCAGTATCGAGTGAAGAGTTTGTCTATGTAAATCAAAAGGTATCGCGAATTCAATATTTGATTCAGATACAAATACAGGAAATTTTAAATCATGAAAGCCGATAGTCTTTCTTGTAAGAATTTAAGTGCACAATATAATTTACTGGCATCAAGAAATATTGCGTTAAAGAATCCTGCGTTAAAGGAAAGACAAAATCGTATCGCAAAAGAAATTATGGATATTTCGAACTATTTATCGAAAAGTGCTAATTTAATCGAGAATACCGAAAACAAACAATTGTTGTTTCAGCCTGGTAAACATAATTTCACTAAGTATGTAAACTTGAATTTATATAATTATTCCTCTAACTTTCCCCATT
>UMCS01054181.1_pt1 | contig 11275 bp, 8 predicted proteins | sample 1964281 | NCBI WGS metagenome assembly UMCS01 (sample SAMEA4835973, study PRJEB28245) | human gut metagenome | biome: gut microbiome; material: fecal sample | place: Denmark | collected 2008
GTGGTGGTACAGGGCAATCCGAGAGTGTATAAGGCGTTGAAAACGGAATTTGCCACAGTCCTTGCGGAACTGAAAAGGATTGAAGCAGGAAAAGGTGTGGATGATGAACTGCTGAGTGTAATAGAACTGATTTCCATTATTCTCGGCGGTTTGAAAGGAGAGGATGCGAATGGAGAATAAAAAAGAAATGACTATTCCAAATGTATCTGCGGCAACAGATGCGGAACAGTCACTTTCCAAATGTACTGACAATAGTATAGTCAATCAGGATACGGATTTCAAGGGGTACGAGCAATCTTTTGAAGAAATGCAAAGGGAAATACTCAGACAGTTAGACCCTTCCTATCTGAAAACAGTATCAATGACAACGCTGTATGATACGGTGTTTGAGGTTCAGACACCACTTATCGACGGTCTGCTCCAAAGGGGAACTTACCTTTTCGTAGGTTCCCCGAAAGTGGGAAAGAGCTTTATGATGGCACAGCTTGCCTATCATATCAGCACAGGCACACCGCTTTGGGAGTATAAGGTGCGTAAGGCAACGGTGCTTTATTTTGCCCTTGAAGATGATTACCCACGTTTGCAGAAGCGATTGTTTCAGATGTTCGGTGCAAAGGAGACAGGCAATCTGTATTTCGCAACGGAATGTAAAACGGTCAATGGCGGACTGGAAGAACAGATAAGAGGGTTTATGAGGGAACACCCAGACACAGGCTTGATTATCATAGACACCTTAAAGCGTGTGCGTGAAGCAGGCGGAGCAGATTACAGCTACGCAAGTGATTATGATGTTGTGGCAAGGCTGAAAGCGTTGGCAGACAGTTACAAGGTTTCAATGCTTATTGTTCATCATACACGCAAACAAAAATCGGAAGATATATTCGATATGATTTCAGGCACGAATGGTCTGATGGGTGCGGCAGACGGTGCATTTGTTCTCAGTAAGGACAAGCGTACTTCCAACAATGCCACACTTGATGTTGCTGGCAGAGACCAGCAGGATATGAAAATCCATCTTGTAAGGGACAGCGAGCGATTGGTGTGGAACTTTGCAAAATCGGAAACGGAGATGTGGAAAGAACCGCCCGAACCTCTGCTTGAGAAGATAGCGGATACGCTCTTTTCGGAAAGTGACAGATGGGAAGGAACTGCTTCGGAACTTTGCGAAAGGCTTGCGGTGGATATAAAGCCGAATGTACTTTCTTTAAGGCTCAGTATCAACGCAAGCAGGCTGTTTCGTGATTACGGTATCCGTTATCAGAACAGCCGCACACACGACGGAAGAAAGGTTTCACTTTGGAAAGAAACCGAGCAGACGGCGTGACAAACGGTGTCAAAGGTGTCAATGTTTTTGAGAGCAGCACGCTGTGAAAAACATTGTCACCATCGTCACACTTTGACACCGGATAAAGTTTAGGGGAGTGTGCAGAGAGTGCCTTTTCAAAGGCGGCTCTTTGGTCTCGCCTGCTGGCTCGGTCGGTTCGCAGGCGTGTGTGCCACCGGCACACGCTCACCCCTCGGAGAGCCTTCGGAGAACGCAAAACCTGTTTACAGGTCGCATTTTTGATGGGTGTACCCGTCAAAAGTGCTTTTGCGTTACTTTTGACAAAAGTAACAAAACCTGAGAATGTTGAAATTTACAGATGGGAGATGAAAAAATGCAGAGAACGATAAGTGCAATGGTCGGTAAAGGCTCGGTCAATCACAATAGCCGAAAGTTCCGAGCAGAAAATGTAGACGGAACTCGTACTCATCTCAATATCGACTACTGCAATGAAAATATAAAGACAGTTTATCACGAATTGTTTGATGAAGCATTGGAAAGATACAATGCCAAGCAGATAAGGTCAGACCGAAAGATAAAAGATTATTATGAAAAAATCCGAAGTTCCAAGCAGGAAAAACCGTTCCACGAAATCATTTTACAGGTGGGCGGTAAGGGAAATATGAACGCCGATACGGAAAACGGAGAACTGGCAAAGCAGATTTTAGATGAATACTATCAGGGTTTTCAGGAGCGAAATCCACAGCTTCGGGTGTTCTCGGCTCATCTGCATATGGATGAAGCTACACCACATCTGCACATAGATTTTGTACCTTTTACCACAGGCAGCAAGCGTGGACTTGATACAAGAGTGTCACTAAAGCAGGCTCTTGCAACGCAAGGTTTTAAGGGCGGCAGTCGTGGCGATACGGAGTGGTCGCAATGGATACAGTCCGAAAAAGAACAGCTTGCGGCGGTGATGGAACGTTATGGGATTGAGTGGGAACATTTAGGCACACACGAAAAACATCTTTCTGTTTTGGATTATAAAAAGCAGGAAAGAGAAAAAGAAGTGGCGGCATTAGGTGCGAAAATCGAGCAGAAACAGATTGAATTTGATGTGTTGTCGGAACGAGTATTGAACTATGATAAGGCAAAAGACGAGCTGTCAAATCTTGAAATAGAGCTTGATACTGCACCGAAATATCAGTTGCCAGAACCAGAGAAATTTATGACTGCAAAGGCATATAAAACCAAAATGGCAGAGCCGGTTGTAAGGAAATTGAAGCAACTTGTCAAAACGGTGCTTGCCCGCTGCTTTGAGGGGTGGGACAACTATCATAGGCTGAATACAGCGAATGCACAGTTATACCGCACCAATCAGCGTTTGGAGAAAGTCAATGAAAGATTGACCGAAGAAAACAAAATCCTAAAAGCAGAAAATAAAGATTACAGCCTGCTCCGTAAGGTTTTTGGTCGCAAACAGATAGATGATTTGTTGGAGCAGGCAAGAACAGTTAAAGGTCGCAAGCGTGATAATACACGATCACGATAGACAAAAATCACAGGAGGAAAAGGAAAATGACAAAGACAATTTTTGAAGAAATGGGCGGAACTTATAGACAGGTGGGTGATTATTTATTGCCGAACATCACAGTACCAGCCGAAGAAGAAATAGAGCCGATTGGTTTATGGGGGAAACGACATGCAAGGCATTTAAAGGAACACTATAAAGTGTTATATATGAACCTGCTGACAAGCGGAAAGCTGCATAGTTATCTTGCAGAAGTCGATAAGCAAGCAGAGGATATGTTTCTTCGACTGGTAAAGGAATATGCCGACAGACAAGATGTGACGGAACAATTAAAGAAAGATAATCCCTACGAATGGATTGGAAGAATGAATAATATTCAGGCTTGTGTGAGGGAAGTTGTAGGAACGGAGTTGATTTACACATAAGCGTTTTACGGTATGGTGCTCCTGCGTTTGCTGGAGTGCTGTGGTTGTGGTTGTAAAGAGGTTGTGAAAGATTGAATTTCGTAATGGTTGGATGTATAATTAGGAAGTGAAAATTTTAATTTGCACTTCCATAAGGTGAAATGTATTGACACAAAAAATACAGTATGATAGTATTGCCATTAGAAGAAAGAAAGGCACATTTTGTGTAAGGTGAGGAAATGATTAATAGATAATTTGATTTAAGTAAGACACATATAGTTATTGAGCCTGTAGAGAATAGGTTTGTTTTGTGTACGCTTAAGTTGGATTATCGCAAGAGGCATTTCCTTTGTTTTCCTTTTGGAAAAGAAATAAGGGTCTATTTAGCGAGTCTATTTTTGCGTATGCAAAAAAGACTCGTTTTTGTGTGTTCAAAATAATAATTGGCTCAGACTTCGAAAAGGAGAAACTTTAATGTTGCAGATAAAAAAATTAAATTTAACACATAAAAAAGACCTGAGAATAATTCTTAATGATTTCAACCTTGTGCTAAATGATGGAGATAAGGCAGTTATTATTGGAGAAGAGGGAAATGGGAAATCGACATTAATGAAGTGGATATACAATCCGTCGCTTGTAGAAAACTATATAGAAGCAGATGGGGAAAGGATAATGGGACACGAACGTCTTGGTTATCTTCCGCAGGAGATGCTCGATGAAGATAAGGAAAAAACAATATACGAATATTTTTCTGAAGAGGAAATATTCTGGGAGAAAACGCCTAAAGAATTGTCTGTTATTGCGGGAAAATTTGGAATGAAAAATGATTTTTTCTACAGTAACCAGACAATGGGTAGTCTTTCAGGAGGCGAAAAAGTCAAGACACAACTTATGAGGCTTTTCATTCGCGATGTTTCTGTGCTGTTGTTGGACGAACCTTCCAATGACATCGACATTGCGACGCTTACATTACTGGAAAAAATCATAAATGACTGGAAGCACATTGTGCTTTTTATTTCACACGATGAAACGCTGATAGAGCGTACTGCCAACATGGTGATACATATCGAGCAGATTATACGAAAAACAAAGGCGAGATATACCGTGGCAAAGCTTCCCTATAGACGCTATGTGGAAGAACGGCTTCATAAATTTGAAATCCAAAAACAGCGGGCACTGAGTGACCGTAGGGAGAAAAAGATTCGCGATGAAAAATATCAAAGAGTTATGCAGAGTGTACAAGGTGCATTAAGAAGTTGTACCAGACAAGCACCGTCTGTTGCCAAAAACTTAAAGGACAAAATGCATACGGTTAAGGCAATGGAACGAAGATTTGAAAAAGAAGATGAAAATATGACTCAGATGCCGGAACAGGAAGAAGCAATCTTTGTCAAATTAGGGGATGAAAACTCACACATTCCCGCAGGAAAAACGGTCATAGAATATGAACTTTCAAAGCTTGTGACTCCGGATGGCAAAAGAATTTTAGCAGAAGGAATTCATTTAAAAATAAAAGGTTCAGAAAAAATCTGTATGATAGGAGCCAACGGGGCAGGAAAAACGACTCTTCTAAAAAAGATAGCGGAAGAACTCCTAAATCGGAATGACATTAAAGCAGAATATATGCCTCAAACTTATGAAGACCTGCTGGATTTGGATGTTACACCGGTTGATTACCTTGATAAAACAGGAGATAAAGAAGAGCGTACAAGAATTAGAACATACCTTGGTTCACTTAAATACACACCAGATGAAATGGAGCATCCGATTCGGGAGTTATCAGGCGGACAAAAGGCGAAAGTGCTTCTCTTGAGGATGAGCTTAAGTGGTGCAAATGTTCTTATTCTGGATGAACCGACAAGAAATTTTTCACCATTGTCCGGTCCGGTAATAAGAAAAATGCTCCGAGAATTTCCGGGGGCTGTCATTAGCATTTCTCACGATAGAAAGTATATTGAAGAGGTGTGCGATAAAATATATCAGCTAAATCCTAATGGATTACAGCTAATTGGTGATTGATAACAAAAAGGATGAAAGACTGACAAATTTCAGGCTTTTAGTGAGTTGGAAAGCATACAAAGATTTGAATTTGGAGGATAGATTATGGTACGTACAGAAGATGCATGTGAAATTATAAAATATGCTTTGCAAAACGAAATTAAAGTATATTTAGATGGCGGATGGGGTGTTGATGCACTTCTTAAAAGAGAATCAAGAATACACAATGATATTGATTTGTTTGTTGAACTGAAACATTATCATGATTATATTTATGTGATTAAGCAGCATGGATTTGAGGAAGTAAATACTGATTATACAACGGATGGTCATACTGTCTGGAAAGATGATAAACAAAGAATCATTGATTTACATTGTTTTGAATTTACAGATGACGGAATTGTTTATGAGGGAGATATATTTCCATCAAAAACTTTTTCCGGTATTGGAAAAGTTGGAGATATAACTGTTTCTTGTATTGAACCATTGAGTCAGGTAATGCTTCATTTGGGATATGAACACGATAAAAATGATGTGCATGATGTGATGCTGTTGTGTGAAACATTTCAAATAGCAATACCAGATGAATATAAGGAAAAGTAAAATTTCAGTTTTGTGTTGAATCTCTAAGCAAAATAGCTTATAATTTGACATGCTACATATAGTTATTATCCACAGTTATCGAGTAGGTGTTATCAATGCCGATAACAAAATGATAACATTAGCTCGTATAGGCAGGATAATATGGATATATCAAATAATCAAAAGAACGAGAAACATTACAGAGAATAATTCCTAAACAAAAAGCGTTAGTCTTTGTAGCTGTTGAATGATATCCTGCAGCCTGATCTCCTTTTCCAAACCAGAGAACCAGTTTCAATACAAACAGGTTTAACACGATCTGTCCGATTGTCATACCCATCATCTGTGCTGCGTTCAGTTTATTTACTTCTTTTGGGTCACGAGTCATAACTACAGGCAATGCCAGATACGGAACGTTTGTCATTGTATAAGACATTCCCAAGCCAATGTAAGTAATGTAAGCATAAGCAAGTTTTGCAGGTCCTCCAAATCCCGGTACTGTAAATGTCAGTATCGTGAAGATTACAAGGAAAATCGCGCCTACAAAAATGTAAGGTCTGAAACGTCCCCATCTTGTGTGTGTACGCTCCATCAAAGTTCCCATCATCGGATCATTGATTCCATCCCATACTTTTGCGATCAGCATCAAAAGTGCAACTGCACCAACTCCGAGTCCGAATACATCTGTATAGAAAATAGACAGGTATGTACTTACCATTGTCCAAGACAGCTGAGATGCAAAGTTACCAAGTCCATATACAAAATAATGTTTTCCTGTCAATGGCGTCATGCCATATGCATTTAATTTTTGTTCTTTCATCTTGTTCCCCCAAATTTCTCATTACATATTTGCGATTGTCTCTTCAAAGTTCACGTATTTTTCCATCATCTTCGGCAATGTGTCTTTGTTTGCGACCAGCTTTGGCACACATACTTTGATCATGTTTTGTATTTCATTGTAATGCTCGTAGATTCCGATATTTGTATTTCTGGCACGTGCGATTTCCTTCTCTGACCATTCTACTTTTACCTTTTCTCCATCTACTTTCAAGTCACCCCAGATACCACAGATTGGACACTCTACATGTGTTGTTCCGTTCATGCTTAAGAGCGGATTGTGGCAGACAGGACATACGCCCTCTTCTCCTACCCATGTATCTACTTCGTCATATGGTTTTCCAAGTGACTCTGCAACTGCTTTTCCGAGTTCTGCACATTTTGACATCAATGCCGGATCAAATAACGGATGACCTGTTCTTCCCTGATCATAAGCATCTACGTGACCTACACATTTCATGCAGAATGAGAAACTGAACAGATCTAACATCGGCAATCCGAGAGATACCCAGTTGTGTGTCTCAGCTCCGCCGACGGAAATGAATCCCGTGTAACGGTCTTTGAAATATCTTGGGTCAAGCTCCGGCTTTCCTTCTGCCTTTCGTTTCTTGTTTTCTTCGATCAAAGCAGCTCTGTCATGAGATGGTCCGAAACGGTCTACAAAATTCTTAAACTGTCCTACGATACCAACTGCGTAAACAGGTGCTCCGATGATGATTCCGTCTGCTTCCAGACATGCTTCTTCCAGAATATGGTAATCATCTTTCATACAGCAGTGAATCTCTGTCTCGCCCTTGTCACGCATACGGCTGCAGTAATCGCAGGCACGGCAGTGGCCGATATCCATGCGGACGGTATTGATAAACTGTACTTCTGCACCTGCTGCCTTTGCTGCAAACAATGCTTCCTTTACCATTACATCACTTCGCTGGTTCCTTCTTCCGAAGGAAATTCCTAATACTTTCATGTTTTACCTCCATCGATTTGTTATGTACACAGTTTATCTTTTTTTTAGATTTCCCGCTTTTCTCTGCAATGCCTGTTTGGCAGAAAATAATTGCTGTATTTTTCCTTGCCGTGCAAAGAAAAACAAAAAATATGACATATTTTTTGTCCTGTTTTATTTATTTGATTTCACATGGGTTTTTCTTGCAAAAAAAAAAGGAATTGTTTCCAGAAAATTCTGTATCACAATTCCTTTTTCTTTTCCTTATTTTAAACTATATCGATACTGGATATCCAGCAATCTGATTTCCTGTGCCATCAACACATTTTCCAATTCCAACACCCCGCCCTCCACATGGACATTTTTCATTTCCATTCTCGGGATTGCACTTTTTTCCAGATACTGCATCTCATCTCTTGCCAGATTATTGCTGTACTGCAGTCTCTTCCATATATCCTGCGCACTTCCGTTTTCTTTGTTCACCATGTGAATCTTCACAAGGTAATCTCCATCCTTCACATTTTCCAGACGGAACTGTAGCTTCAGAGATTCATCGTTTTCCATATAGTTATCAATTGTTTCTACTGTAATCTTTTCTTCCTCAGAAAATACATACTGAGCCGATAATTTCTTAAAGTTGTGACAGGCGATTACGTACCTGTCTCTTCCATTGGTTGTAATAATGGAATTCTCATCTTTCTTGATGACATTCGGCAAAAGCCGGTTCATAAATACATATGCATAAAAAGATGGTTTCCGGATTCCGTCACGGGAGATCATTCCGGAATCTCCGTTCAGAACGTTATCCGCATCATAATAATCAGAATAACTGTCCAACGCATGCCAGTATGCCATCAAATCGACTTCTCCGTTCATATCAATACAGTTTTTGAGAACATATGCGCCCTGATTGCAGCTGTCATTCAATACATTTCGGTTGGAAATTGTGAAGTTCCATTCACTTATATGTAACTCCGGAACCTGAAATCCGGTCTCTTTTATTACTTCTCTCAATATCTCTGTCTGGTTTCTCATATAATCGATGTCAATTGATTTTCTTCCATATCGCTTGTCATTATCATCAATTGCCACATACTGATATGAATATACCGACAGAAAATCCGGCATTAGATTCTTCTTTTTCCATATCGGAAGAATGCTACGGCATCCCAATGTTCCATATCCAAGAATAAAACCGGCTCCTCCGACCTTGATTGCCGGGGAGATTCCTTTTAGAATCCGATAAATTGTTGCAAAATACTGATAATACAGGCCTTCTTCCTCGGTCATGCCAGTACTTTCTGTAGCACCTGTATTAGAGAAGTTATAATATTCAAAATACCATGTTTCAATCTCATCAATTCCATAACGATTCACCAGATGCGTACAGAATTCCCGGAAAATATATTCATATACCTGCACCTCATAGTTTTCTATCTCTTCATTCTCTTTGAGGAATTTTTCTGCCGAATAGTTCAGCAATACTTCTTTATGCCCCAGTTCCAGATACGGTTTCATATGGTTCTCTAAAAGGAAGTCCAGTATCTGATCGATTTTACGGAAATTACATCCTTTTTTTCCGTTATAACATTCTTCTCTGGAAAAGATATTCCACATTCTTGCATATTTAATGTCCGCTGCCTTTTGAAGGTCTCTCAGCTGGCTCTGTACATTCGACTGCAGAACGGTATAAGCATCTCCGACACAGATTGCTTTATGACAGTCTGTCAACAACTTTCCTGTCTGCTGCACATCCACCGTACATACTTTCTGATTCTTTACGACCGGCTCATTGTGCTGTTCCTTGAAAATCAGATACTTTTTGATACGCCCGGATTCTTCCTCTGACAATCCATGCTCCGGATTCTCCGGCTCCTGCTGTTCCCTCATTTTCCTTCGGTATTCACTCGGCGCCTCTCCGTAGATATCCCGGAACGCTTTTGTAAATGCAGCGGAAGTCGGGAATCCATTATCCAAAGCAATGTGAGTCATATTTTTCTTTGTGTACAGCAATTCATCCACCGCATGGAACAACCGGACATTATTCAGATATTCCATGAATGTCAATCCCAGATGTTTTTTCACATATTTTGACAAATAGGCATTCGACAGATACAACTGATCTGACAGATTATTCAAACTGATCTGACTTTGATAATTTGCCTGGATATAATTCTGGATCCGGCGTACGCGCTGACGATCCTGTGAATCATCCATATTCAGCCTTGTATCATCTGCTTTTACGAGGAAATTACTCGTAAGGATATGTGCCGCCTGAAAATATAACGCCTGCAGATCCAATGCGCTTTTTTCATCCTTCTCAAAATATCTACTCAGAATATGATCAAAGACTTCCCGAAGGTCTGCATATGCCGCATTTTTGTCCGCAACGGAATTACACCAGAACAAAAGCTGCATGGACTCCATATATTCTGCCAGCAGATGAAAGTCAATCTCGAATCTTGCCCCAAGCAATTCCTCATTTCCATTCATTGTATGGCGCTTATTTGCATTAATTAGAATGATATCCCCTTGTTTCATCAGAAAAGTGGTTTCGTCAATTTGCACCTTCAGCTCCCCGGTAAGTACGTAAAATACTTCCGGATTCTGATGATAATGCGTGGACACCTCCGCATTTGTAATAAAATGAAACTGTATTAATTTCCTATCGTTTTCCATGATTTCAACACCCCAACACAACTTTATTTTCCATTTTATCTGCTACTAAGTATACCGAAATATCACACAAAAAGAAAGCTCAAAAGCTGATGAATTTTTCCACACCAGCTTTTTTGCTCTATCGACACTTTTTATTGAATTCTAAATCTGCATTGCTGTAAAATATGCCTGATTTACAGCATGATAGATCAGGCCGACTTGCTTGCAGTCCCCTATGATATAAGATTCATCCACTGTTTCACAAAACTCGTCTACTTCTGCATCTGGATCAAATGTGTTCACATACTCCTTGTTCACTTCCGTGTTTAAAATTACTTTCACATCGTATCTGAGCATGATGAAATCTATTTAAGTTCCACTGTCCAGCTACCGTCTCCCGATACTTCCGAGACTTTTGTCTTATTTTGCTGTGGCTATCTGCTGTTTTTTGCATAGCAAGGGGCAGCCCTCTCCGAAGAAGGGACTGCCCCCTTGCCTTTTATCTCTCATTTCTTGAGATATTTACTCTCAGGCGATTCCACAATATTCGGACATTCCAGATTTTCTCTCCACATTACCGGTGCAGCCCATCGAACTGCATTTTCAATCACCTTCAACACATAAGGATTGTGGTAAGACGGATTTGTCTCATGTCCCGGCTGAAAATAGAAGATTTTTCCATAACCGCGCTGCCATGTACAACCGCTTCGGAACACTTCGCCACCTCGATACCAACTCAAAAATACGACATCGTCCGGCTTTGGAATATCAAAAAATTCCCCATACATTTCTTCTTCCTTAAGTTCAAAACTTTCGGGTATTCCCTGTGCAATCGGATGTGTTGGATTTGTATTCCATACTCGGCAAAAATCGCCCTCTCGCCATTTCAAACTACCAGAAGTTCCAAGCAGGGCTTTCATCGGTTTACTTGGGTGCGCAGAATGAAGCGGGATGAATCCCATTCCCTTCAACACACGGTCTTTTATCTTTTCTACCAAACAATCCGGTATACGGTCATGAGCCACATGAGCCCACCAGATTAACACATCTGT
>UMCS01044364.1_pt1 | contig 11199 bp, 9 predicted proteins | sample 1964281 | NCBI WGS metagenome assembly UMCS01 (sample SAMEA4835973, study PRJEB28245) | human gut metagenome | biome: gut microbiome; material: fecal sample | place: Denmark | collected 2008
AAGGCTGGCAAAATCAGTTTGAGTTGGTATAGCACCAGTGATAAATTTTGCTTTCAAAGCAGATTTAGATAAAGCCATAACTTTTAATTAATTAAGATTAGTAACAATACGTTTAATTTTAGCAAACAAACTTTCAGATTTAGTTTCTACTGCAACTTCAATAGGTTCTTCTGATAAAGTTTGAACATCATTAGAACGAGTATTTGGTGTACGACCAACTTGGAAAATATAGTGGTCAACACCATCACCTTGAATTTGCATATAACCAATACCATCAGGCCCAGCTGATTGAGTAATAGTAACAGATTTAGAAGTAGCTCCAGAATATGAAGCAGTTACCGTAGCAGTTCGAGATGCAACATTATTCTTTGAAGCTGTAACAGTAGTTCCACTTAATGTAAATCCAGTACCACTAATTGCTAACGTTGGAGTTGCAGATTCAGTAGTAGCTGTTCCAGTAGAACCTGATGTATAAACAGGAGTTTTAGTTCTCATACGACTTGCTGTAATAGTAGAAGTTCCACCTGATGCAGCAATAGTTGTAGGATTTGCCGAAACAACAATATTCCAACTACTGTAATTATAAGAATCAATTTTGTTAGCCGCTTGATAAATATATATTGTTCCACTTGCAGATTTACCATTAGCCGACCAAGTAACAGCTTGACTTTTAACAGTAGTTTGAGCTGAAACAGTTGTACCCTTCGAAGAAGCAGTAGCAGTAATAGAAGCTACATTCGGAACAACATTAGCAGTTCCACTTGAAGCAGCTTCAGTAGTAACATCTTTTGTAGCACCAGATGTATATTCGTAAGTAGTAATTGTAGCAGATTTATTCCAACTTTGAGTACCATTTCCAGCTGTAGCAGTAGCAGAACCACCACTTGCAGGAATAATACCATTTGTTACTGTACCAGCTATTACATCACCATATGTATAAATACCACCAGAAGTAGATTTAACAGTTTTACTGTTTGTTATACTCTTAGAAGCCGTAGCTGACTTAGAACTATCTCCGTTATTTACAGCTTTTATAGTAACAGCATCAGTAGTTTCATTAGTTCCCATACTACTATGAGTAATCGTATTTCCAGATAAACTGAATCTACTATTACCATTAGCAGTCATAGAAATTGATAAACTACCACCAACACTTCGTGTTTGATTCGGGCCAGTAGCACCCGAACTATACAAAGCATTATAAGTTTCAGTATTAGTAACAGAAGCACTTACACTCGCAGAACCACCAGCCGCTGTTAAACCACTACCGATACTTATAGTAGGAATTCCGTAAGCAGTAATTCGAGGATTGTAATTACTATTAGTTACTTTATTTTCAGCTTGATAAATATCAACAGTTTTATTGGCAGTTACACTACCTTCACCAGTATAAATTACAGTAACTTGTCCAACCTTAGTTCTTGCCTTAACTGTGGTTCCAAGAGAAGAAACTGTAATTTCACTTGTTTTTGAATAAGTAACTGTACCAGCACGAGTCGAACCAGATGTATAACTAATTGTTTGCGACATATTAGAAATACTGGTCGAAGAAGTTCCACCACTTGCAGGAATATCAGATGCTAAAACAGAACCACCTGTTAAAGTACCATAAGAAGCCTCATTGGCTTCTTGATAAATAGTAATAGTTGATGATACTGTTTGACCATCAAATGTATTTGAATATTTACCAGTTACAACAATACTTCTCCTACTACCAACAGTTGTAGTTCGATTGCTTGCAGTAACCTTAGTACCAGATATAGAAAATCCAGTAGCACTTCCTGATAGAACTGGTGTAACATTATCTGTACTAACTAAATTACCATTACGATATGTTTTAAGTACAGCTGTAATATTTGCAGTTCCACCTTTTGCGGCAATTTCAGTATTATCACTATTTAACGTTAAATCATATGTATAAGTAGATGCTTCTTGTTCAACAGTAAGAATAACTTGTTTACTGGAATCTTTTTTACACTTTCCAATAAACTTCATACTTCTTTTAGAAGTACCTTTTTGAACAGGTGATGAAATTTTAACAGTCTGATTTCCTTGAAAAGAGGGAGATTCAATACTAATTGAATCTCCACTCCCGTCATTCCATTTATTAGTGATAACACTCATAAATGATTAATTAATTTATTCAGCAGGTTCGAATGTCCATTCGTCATTCGACAGAATCTTCAGAGTCTGCTCACCACCACCCTTCGGAATAGTAACAGTTGCGGTAGTTGTACCCTGCGAATTGAGATACAGATAGCTGTCACCAAGAGCCTGAGTAATGGTAATAGTTTTAACAACAGTCGAACCTTCACCCTTAATTTCAAGAGTTGCAGAACGAGCTTTAATAGTTTCATTCTTCGGTACAACAACAGTAACATCATAAGTATATTCTCCAGTAGCACCGGGGTCACCAGTAATAGCAGTACCAGACGTAGCAGTTGTACTACCATTAACCTTAAATGATGTTACATTTGCAATACCGAAGTTAGTTTTCCATGTAAATCTAAGAAGTTTCGAGTTAGACTTACCAGTTACATGAATTGTTTCACCACCTTTAGCAACATTAATAGTTAAACCATCGGGAGTAATAAATTCGTCAGCAGCCTTTTCAAGAACCGTGACTGTAACTGCGTTAGACTTTCCAACAATCTTACCGGGAACTTGAGTGCTTCTATCTGCACGACCAGTATAAGGACTCACAGAATTAATCTTAATCTGTGCATTTCCAGTACCAGTTTTAGGAACCCATGATAAATAACTCGGAATAGTTGCCATTTGTTTTTTTTGGTCGATTAACTATAATAACAAACTAATTACCAAATTCCCATTCAGCTGTATCACTTGCGAAAACAGTTATGGTTTCATGATAATTATTATCTTTATTTAGAATAACAAGAGTTTTATCAACAGCTAATTCTACAACAGGTTCATCTATTGGCCAAACTTTTTTACCATTAAGCCACATATCAAGAACCTGCCGACGATTACCATTAAGCATTACGACAGCTTCCGTAGCTCGTTCAAGAAGATTAAGTTGTGCCATAGTTGTAGATTAATATTAACTTTGCGGTGTTTCAAGAGCAGTTACACGACCTTCTAAAGAAGTATAATTACTCTCTAATGTACTTACTTTACCACTTAAAGTAGTAACAGTTTCTTGTAATGTATTAACAGTACCTTCAAGAGTTTCTACTTTTGTTTGTAATTGTTGAACAGTTGAAGATTCAGCCTTAGTGGCTAAACCTTCAACTACAAAAGTAATTAACTTCTGAAAAGCACCAGTTTTCGGAGGCCAGTTTAAGGCACAAAATACTTTACGAATTACTAATTCTTTCATATCATTAAACCGTTAATTAGATTCGACATTACCAACCCTAAATATAGGATGTTCAATATCATTACCTTCTATTTGCATATAGTCAATACCTTCATTTTCAAATACTGGTTCAGGTACTAATTCAATAGTTGTAACACTATGATTTGCAAGATTATCATAACTTTGATTATATTCAGTGTAGCCATCACGTCTAACCAAAATTACAACCTTTGAATCATAAGTACCACTGATATGAGCTATACCTTGATAATCAGTAACGATAGTTTTAACAGAAGAACTAAACCAACAACTAATACCTGTGGTAATAGGAGCTTTAGTAACAGAATCTACAAATTTAAGAGCTATATAATCTTGACCTTCTTTCGGATGTAAATCAATATAATTGACAACAGCTTCAGAAGGTTTAGCTGCAATAAACAATGCAGGTTCAGTAGCTTCATAACGAGTATCGCCTAAAGTCTTATAATTACGTTCGAAACCAATCGGATTAGCTTCACTAACATAACCATCTTCTGATGAATCACAGTTACCTATCTTTTTACCAGTTTCATCATAAATGGTATCACTAATCATGCAACCAGTTAAAGCATCCCGTGTACGAACTTTAATAAGGCCGTTATTATTACGAAGACATAATATCTCAACTGTTTTATCAGTATCAAATACTACTTCTTCACTACCGATATTATACCAATCAGAAGATAACGGTAAAGCATAATAAGTTATAACACTATTTTTATTCTTTGTGATTACCAAAGGTTCATCAGGTCTGGTTGTACCAACAATAGTTCCAGTACTTGATATTTCTTTAATATCAGCAGCTAAATAAAGTTTATTACTATCATAAATTTCATAAGCCTTGATGGTTACAGAAACCTCTTCGGGTTCAGGCGGTAACTCTTCAAGTACAATAGTAACACTATGTTCACCAGTAGAATTAATCGTACCAGTTCCAGTGTTAGTTATATAACCAGTTTTAGAAGCTCGGAAATCAACACTTGTTCCAACTGGAGCTATAACAGCTTCAGATTTACCAATAATTGATTCATCATTATTAAGAGGTTTCCAATCGCTTTCAGTACTGAGTTTATACTCAAACGTAACACCGTCTAAAGCAGTAGATTCAGTATTTACAGCAGTTGCATAGATAGTACCAGATTGAACTGGAACTTTATCCATTTCAACAGTAATTTCTGCGGTAGGAATTGCATAAGTTACCAGTTGTTCAACCTCTATATAACCCGACGAAACAAACCTCAAAATTCGGCTCGTATTGACATCTCCGGTGAGTTGTAGCGGCGTATCTTTTGTTACTTGACCTAATATACCACCCGTGTCCTTATCATAGACGTATGCGGCTATTTTGGCCTTTGTTTCGCTATCGACCACCGTAAGACTTACAGCACCTTGTTCAACTGGTAAAGCTGTAAGAGTAATATCACGAACTATATTCTCATCTAACGTAATACGCTCTTCGTAAGTTTCATATCCACTTGCACCAACCTGAATTAAAATATCACGCGGGTCATAAGTTTCATATGTAAGAGTACCAGTACCTTGAGCAATAACTACATTAGAAGGTTTATCAGTAAATATAATTAAAGCATTATCAGGAGTTGCATTTACAGTTAATGTCTTTTTAGTTTTAGGTGTAAGAACAACGTTAATTGTCGTATCTTCAACACCTACATCGACATAAACATCTTTTGTAATGTAATTCTCTTTTTCTACAATATAATGTAAACGACTTTGAATTAAACATTCAAGACTTGCACTACCAATACCTGCTGATTCTTTACCTTCCGAATTAATCATTCGTATAATAGAATCAACCGGAACAGCTTCAATCTTAATTGTTATATAATCTTCTTCATTTCGAGGAATACGAATCCAAAGTGTACCATCTTCAAACGTAGTAGGAATTTCACTTGTAACTTCAATTTGATTAATACTGTTGCTACGAACATGATTATTATGTTCTACAACAATACCATAAATCTCATTAATAGCATCTACAATACGTTTATTATCAGTAACAAGTTCTTCAGAAGTTTTATCTTGCTTATTAATAAGCAAACCTTGAAGTTCTTGAGCTTTTTGTTTTAATTTTTCAATATCACTTGCGGCTGTTGGTAAACCAACTTGTGCGGCAGTAACTCTATGAGGATTATCATAATTACGAATATGAGCATTGAAATTATCTTTGTCATTCTCGTAATCTTCTTTATCAAGTTTCTTGTTTATAGCAGCCCAAACATCTTGAAACTTTTTATTAACTTCAGTAACATGATTGTTAATCCAAACATTCAACTGTTTGAACCAACCTCTAACCCTATTTTCAAGAGCATCAATATACTCTTTTTGAGGTCGAGATACAGGTTTATCTATATCGGCAGTGTTATCAACATTGCCAAGACCAACTTGTTCTTTTGTTACCTCATGAGGATTAAACTTATTATTAATATGTTCAAATAAAAGTTTTGTAAGTTGTTCAACAGGATTTAAGTCCTCAGCTGTAAGCTCACGAACATATACTTGAACATCAAGAATCTCATTAACAGCATCATTAAAATCAAAATTGGTCTTTACATTCGTTCGATAAATCCACCAAGATTTACCTTCATGAACATAAATACCAGTAAGAGTAAATATCTGATTACTTATGATACCTTGTACTGTAATTGTATGTATAGAACGAACAATCGGTACAAGTATATAAAGATATTGTTGAGTTGATTTAACCCACGGAACTTTATATTCATAATGTCCTACATCAATATTTCGAGATTCAAACTCAGTAATCTTTGCAGAACTAATATCAGATTTTTCAGTTAGCTTAAATAGAGCACTATTATCGTAAGCAGTTACATTAGTTAAGTCTATTTCAATCCTCTCCTTTGTCCTATATAAATATAGGTGGCCGTTCTTTCGATAGTACATATATAATGTAGGAACCGTTTTAACACCAGCACCTTCACCATCTACTGTACCAATGTATTCTCCGGTTTGGCCATTATAAACACTTGGATATACACCATCTTCGAGTACACCGAGCGCTACAACATTTCGAAGATTAATTACTGCCATACCAAGAACAATAACGAAATGAATACTCCAACTACAAAGTTAATAATAATAGGATGAATTTTAAGACCAGTTACTGTTTTCTTTCTTGCAGCTTGAATACCACAAATAATGATTTGATAAGCTAATGTAATCCATAAACTCATAAACCAAGTAGCAACAGTAGCCTTAAATAAAATACCTACGACAGTAGCAATGACGAAACCAATAATAATATCGTCTTTATGTTCTAAATAATAACCACTTAAAAAAGTAGTTATTTTATTCCATATTCTCTTTATCATAATACTAATCGTATTTATTGTTATATGACGATTAATAATAATAATGGTGCAACTTGTATGGCTCGGCCTGCGGCCTCGCTCCCCGGTGGGGCAGGAGGTTGCACGCCCACTTGTCACATAACATTAGCATCATTAAGAGAATAACTCCTAACACCACAATTAATAGCATTAGGAGTTATCCTTGTGGTTACATTTTTAACAAATCAATTTCTTACTTAATGAGTGCCAATACCGTTTCGAGTGCAGTAATTGCAGTACTCTTGGTATTGTCAATAGCAATAAATTGAGTAACCTGTAAACCCTCTGTATGTAAATTAAAGGGATGTGTGAAATCAGCACGAGAAGTAATTACATAAGTGTCATACATAACACCCTCGGTAGCTGTAAAAATATCACCATAAACACGGTCATATTCCTTGAAATTAGGATTATAACCTACACCGGCAACATCTGCTTCTTTCTCAAGTTTAGCAACTTGGTCATAAGTACCAACCGGAGTTTGATTCTCAGTACCCTCTTCAAGCGTAGCACGAAGAATACCATCAAACGTCACATAATACTCAAAACCTGCGGCGCCAGTGAACGTAACACTTACTTCGGTGAAATCATCAATCGTAATGCTATCAGCACCAAAACGAGCATTAATCTTAGTTAAAGTCTTTTCAACTTCAACTTTCAGACGAGCAATAATATCAGCACTTGCTTCGTCAATTCCGTTGATAGTTACGCTGGCATTGTAAACTTCCAGAGGATAACCACCAAAAGAATTAATAGGCTTGCACGAGATGATAACCTCAGCATCGAAACCTTGATAACCAATACCACGATTGGCTACGAGATTCGTAAACTTATACGTTTTACCAGCAGGAGCAAAATACTTTTCCTTATGTTGCTTCGACCACTTAGGATTAATCCAAACGCCGCGTTTAACCTTGCCATCACCAAGACCAAGAACAAACTGCAACATCTCATCATCCTTGACATCCGAAGCAGCTGCAACGACTTTACCAGCCGAATTAAGAAGAACAGCTTGTCCGCGAGTCAGCTTGCTAACATCGTTATTAGCAAGTGTTGTCAGAAAATCATTTGCGACAATTACACTTTTCATTTTCTATTCTAAATTTGATTGTTGTTTAACAGCACTAAAACTGTCATCTTTAAGAACAAGAAGAATATCGCTAACTACACTATCTATGAAATCAGGTGTAACTTCCATATCTGACATTTGGTTAATATCAATATTAAAAAGACGTGGTTTCTTAATATATGAAATCTTAACCGCATCAACACAAAAATCATCACCGTAATAAACAAACAACCTATCATCAACAAGTTCACTTATTGGATTAAGATGTCTATTTTTATTACCATAGAAGTTATTTAGAGTAGCTCGAATATTTTCGGTAGCAATTAAATCATTTTCAGAAAACTTATTTCCTACATTTACGAACTCGTCATAAGTAGTATTATAAGTAATAACAGGAATGTCTGTATCATTAACTTTTAATGCAATTTCATCTTTTGCATTAGAAGTAATAATAATACAATCTTTATAATAACGACCAATCAGATTCTCCCAATAAACATTATATCCATTAGAAAGAGCTTGACGTAATCTATCACAAGTCAAACCTGCGATTTCATACAAATCAATCTTATCTGAATCACTATCATAAAGAGAAAGAATATCTGAAATATCAATCTCATTCCCATTAACAATAATTTGTCCATTAAATTCATCACCAGTTAAAGCGATTTTAGACAAATCAATTAGATGATAATATAAATTCTTAACTTCATCATCAGGATAAACTTCATGTAAATTCTCAACAAGTCGAGCTTTGCCATAAGTTAATCGAGAAGTAGAAGAAATAAGTTTTAGATAATCACCCGGAAGAATAACGAAAGCTCTATTTGGATAATCCGCATCTTGCTTATCACGTTTAAGTTTAAGCCACGGTGTTTCACGTTTTAATGATTGAATATCATCTACACGTTTTTTACTATCTTCAAGACCTTCGCCTTTATAATTAGTTTTCCTATTTGATTTAGTTTGTATATATTTAACGGCAGCTCGATTCAGCATCATATCAATAAACTGAGGAGCAATACTCCGATGTCTATTAGATGTTATTTGCTGTATTCGTTGCTCTATTTCGATGTGTAACTCTTTTACCGTTTCATACATGACTAACCTTTCAAACTACGATACTTCGCGTTCCACTCGGCAACAATACCTTTGTTGTTATCATTCGAGAAATACGAGATAGCATCATTAATATTATTACCAATAACATTTTCCGGATTAGAAGCATCAACAATGATAGAACTATTCGGAAGTTGTCGAATAATATTCATCCAAAGATAAATAGTAATCTTAGCTTTCATCTCCAGATGTTTATCATCAACAATACTAATAAACTTCTGCGGGTCACTGTCAATAAGTTCAAGAAGAACAGATTGCTTATCATCGGCAGTCATTGCCATAAATTCCGAGTAATCGCCTACGCTACCTGTCGATACAACAACATTGTCGATAAGTGCGCTATTCGGATTATTAATAAGTTCTGTATATTTCTTGAGAGCATCAGTGCGAAGTTTCGTCCGAGCAGCTTTGAGTGCTTTACGCTCACTATCCGAAGTAAGATAAAATTGAATATTGACGCTCTTATTAATGTCTTCAACCTTATTAGCAACTTTGCTACTTAAAAGGCAATATCTCCAACTAATATAATCGGGAATATTAACAAAAGTAACATACTTATAAAGTTCCGTTTCATCAAGTTCCTTAATCCGTTTCAGAACAATAGCTTCAAGTTCTGAACCAGTTTCATTCTTAATCTTATCAGCTTTTTTAAGTTTACCAATAAGTTCGTCGATATTACTTTTCAGAGCAGGATTACCTAAATCTAAAACGTAAGAAGTATCGAACTCTAATCCATGAACAGGAATCTCAAGAAGGAAATCATTTAAGTATGTAGTGATTCGTTCTTGCCAAGAACTATCAATAGGAGATACACCAACAACAGTAGGAAGAAGAACTCGCATTTCCTCACTACGGCTCAGCAGTTCATTAACAGGACGAATAGCAGAACCAAGACGAAGAAAGTCAGTTTTGAAAGCATCTTTATTCCGAAGTTCAAAAGAAGAAGGATTGTTCCTCCATTCAATACGAACTGAACGATTAACTTTAATCATATTTTTAACATTTTAAGTTATTCAATCTTTTATATGTTAATGAGTAGTAATAACCTTTCGATTATTACTACTCAAATAGGGTGTTTAGTTTAGAGCTAAATCAAGCCAGAACGAAGTAGTAGGATTATCAATATTAATACCCTGCGAACCAAGAACTTCATAAGAAGCAATATCCTTCGTATCCGACAGTTGAGTACCACTCGCAAGTCCCCACGAAGCAGGCAGTTCAGCCATACCTTTATAAACACCTACTTTATACTCACGACCCTCTTCACAAACAAACTTAATATTACGCTCACCATTCGAACCCATAGTATGGTCAAGGAATACAGCACTATAAGAAGTAATGGGCAGACCTTGATACATATTACCGGCTTCACGGTCACGACGAGCACGAATACCGTGGTCGAACATATCAACAATCTTAACAGTAAGAATCTTACCATTAAACATCTTGTAACGGTTAAAATACTTACCATAAGACATCATCTCGCCATCACTCTTAATCTCGTTATCACCAAGAGTTACAAAGTAATTCTTAAGACGAGCATCATAGTAGATAGCATCATTGAACATTCGTGCGAAACCTTTACCGCAATAAAGAACAAGTTCCTCAACGGTAGAATCAATACGATTGTCAAAGATACGAGTGATGATACGGTCGAAACGATTAAGTGTCAGAACAGAATACGTTTCATAATTACCAACGGCCTTGAGAATATCAAGAACACCAGCACCACGAGGAATTGCCTCACTAGTCTTTTCATCTTTTAAGTGGATAATACCATTCGAATCGCGGTTGTATTCCGAGAACCATAAGTCCTCTTCGAGCATCTCGCGTCGCATGATTTCCCACATCTTCATCTCATAAGGCATCCAAAGACTACGCTCACCACCTGATGCAGTATCAAAGGCAATATTAACAACCTTATTACCCATGTTACCAGCAATCTCTTTCGAGAAACGGTAGTAACCATACTGGTTAGTTGCCTTGCTGAACGACTGGTTATTTGAGCGGTTTCCGTCAGACTTGCTACCCGGAATAGTCGAAGCACCTAATGCCCAAATAGCACCACTAATGAAGTCTTTTGCAACAGCACCAGCCGAGATAGGAGCACCCGACATATTGGTAAAACGATAAACGTATCCACCAGTCGAAGTAGCAATACCCTCATTCTGAATACGCCATTGCATACCCGAAGGAGCAATAGCCGTGTGCTGATAAATAAACCAATTATCCTCCATTTCAACCTCAACAGTTCCGTAAGGCTGAATAGCAGTTTTATCAGATAC
>UMCS01024572.1_pt1 | contig 11103 bp, 7 predicted proteins | sample 1964281 | NCBI WGS metagenome assembly UMCS01 (sample SAMEA4835973, study PRJEB28245) | human gut metagenome | biome: gut microbiome; material: fecal sample | place: Denmark | collected 2008
CTCAGCATAATGACATTACTGTGGAAATTCACAGGTCAACCAATAAGAATGATGTACCAAAACAGACATTTATAACTGTAACATCGACTTCAATGTCAGCATCAGCAACATCAACTACAATATTAACCACAACTACTGCACCAACTACAAAAACTTATATATTTAATAATTTACCACAAAATAACAAGCCAACTAATGGCGGTGATTATATTGCTTCAGTATCAAACAGCTTCAAATATAAGTTGAATAGCAGTGATAGTTATACAAATGGTACGATTTCTTCTGATGGCAGCAGTACGATAAGCAATGTACCTGCTGATAACAGTTATATAAAATATCAAGTAGGTGCTGTTTATAAACTGGATTTAACAAGAATAAAATCAGGAGATACAGTTACTTTTAAATTTAATTCTGATAATAAAGACAACACTAATTTTGGTTACTATAGTAATAAGAGTGGAGAATTTGTAGGTTTTACAAAAAGTAGTGATAATACATATTCAGTTAAAATTACTGATGATATTAGTCATTACGAATTCCAATGCTGGAGTAATGAACCTGAAATTACTGATACATCAAGTTTGAGCTTTACAGCGAATGGCATGTCAAGTTTAATTGAAGTTTCAGTTACTGCGGCATCAACTACTACATCAACATCAATCTCAACAACTTCAATTATTACTACTACGACAACTAATGCACCAAGCGGTAATGTTGTATCTGGCACTATTACTGATTATAGCAGTTCACCAGTAATTGAACTAGCCCAAATAAGAAAAGCTAAATTTACTTTTAGTGGTAACCAATGGGCTGAGGCTAAAATCAAAATAAAGAAAAGCACAAATGTATTGCAAGAAATAAAAATAGGTTTTTTTAATAGTGACAATACTTGTGTATGTATTGAACTACCTAGTGATGCTATAAAAGATTTTTTAGATTCTAGTACATATATTGAAAAGAAAATTTGGGGTAACACAAATTATGTTTTTAATAGCAATAGCATTACATTTACTTTTACTGACGATGTAGATTCGATACAAATAGAAATAAGTAATCCTAGTCAAAAATTTACTTCTATAGAATATGTAGTTTCTGATGATTCAACTGCTCAGTTTAAATCTGCTTTTAAAATATCAGGATTAAACTTGCTAGCATCAAATCAAGGTTCAAATTCCAATACTGATGCGACATTGGTTCAGGAGGTAACTTTAGGTTCAAATAATAGTTGGACAAAAACAATATCAGACCTTCCAATGTATGATGAATCAGGAAATGTTTATTACTATTGGGTAGAAGAAAAATTTGTAAATGAATATCAAAGTTCATATCAATATGGTGACAGTCCGGGTGATACAGGATATATCACAGGAAATAACGGCAATATAACAATACTCAATACTAAAGTTACGTCTGGCTCCATAGAAATGCCCTCAACGGGTGGAAAAGGTATTAATGACTACCGAAATGCAGGAATTATAATGATGACAGCTTCGGCAGGAATTTATATAGCACTTAAAATTTTAAAGAAAAAATCCATGGAATTTAAGTAAATTTCATGCAGAAAGGATGTTAAAAATGAAAAACAAGTTTAACAGCAAACACAATCACAAAAATGCAAACCCAAATAACTCAAAAATGAAAGGATATGATTTTATGAAAAAAACTAACAAATTTGCAGCTTTCGCATTAGCAGCATGCATGATGGCTCCTATGACTATGGCTACTACAGCTTCTTTTACCGCTTCGGCAGCAGGTACTCCTGTAACATCAGGTTCAATTACAATTGAATCAAGTGTTGCAAATCATAAATACACAGCATATCAAATTTTTGATGCTGATTTAACAGAGGAATCAGGCAATATTACATTTGCTAACGTAAAATGGGGTTCTGCAATTGATACAACAAAAACAGCTACTTTGTACACTGAGTTAGCTGCTTATTTGAATACTCTCAATGGAACATCAATAACATTATCATCAGCATCAGAAGTTGCAGAGGCAATAAAAGCAGTTCAGGGTTCTCTTGGTGGAGCAACTCAGCGTGAAGCTTTAGATGATATAGCAGATATGTTTGCAAAATGTATATCTGATAGTGCAACCGGTGTTAATTTAGCTTATGATGATGCAAATAGTAATTATAAGGGAACAATAAGTGATCCGGGTTATTATTTAGTAATTGATACGAAAGATTCTGGTGTTACTTCTCCTACTCAAGACAATGCTTATTCAAGATACATGCTTTTAGTTGCCGGTGATAGCTCAATTTCACCAAAGGCAAGCTATCCTACAGTTGAAAAGAAAGTTAAGGAAAATGTTAAGGCTATTACTGGTCAAGCAACATATGAAACCAGTACTACAGAAAAGTGGAATGATGTAGCTGACTATAATATTGGCGATGTAGTTCCATTTAAGCTTTATGGTACAATGCCTGATACTCTTGATGATTATGAACATTATTATTATCAGTTTTCTGATTCATTAGGCGAGCAATTTGCAGTACCTGAGAACATTAAGGTTTACATAGATGGAAAAGAAATTGCTCCCGCGAGTGGTGTATGTGAAGTTTCAACAGCAGTAGCAATTCCTGGAACAAGAGGCCCTGAGCTAATGGTTAAATTTAATGATATTAAATCTATTGATATTGATAAAGACACAGCTGGTATACAGTCAATTACAAAAGATTCAATTGTAACTATTGAGTATACAGCAGTACTTAATAGTAATGCTGAAATCGGACTTCCTGGTCAGGAAAATAAGGTAAAGCTTGAATATTCAAATAATCCGAATGCAACCGGTGATGGCACAACAAAACCTGGTGATACAGGTGAAACTCCTGAAGATAAGGTAATTGTATTTACATATGAGCTTGATACAACAAAGGTTGATGGAATTGATAATACAAAAAAACTTGAAAATGCAGAGTTTAAACTTTACAGAATGAATGGCTCTACAAAGGAATATGTGAAGGTTGATGCTGACTCAAAGGTTGCTGGTTGGACTGATACTGCTGCAGATGCAACTACTCTTATATCTGACACTAATGGTCTGTTTAAGGTTATTGGTCTTGATGACGGAACATATTACTTAGAAGAAACCAAGGCTCCAAGCGGATATAACAAACTTACAAATGCTGTTGAAGTTGTTATAACTGCTACTACAGTAAATAATCAGACTTGGAGTTCTACTCCGGCCGATGCATTAACAAAACTTGATGTTACAGCTGGCGGTAATGCTGGTACAGGAGATGTAGCTACAGGTATAGCAAGCATCAACATTGCTAACAATAAGGGTTCAACACTTCCATCAACAGGTGGCATTGGTACAACAATATTCTATGTACTCGGCGGAACATTAGTAGTAGGTTCAGGAATAGCTCTTGTAACAAAGAAGAGATTAGGCAAAAACGAAGATTAATTTAAGAATAAGACATACCAAAATGACGGTTAATTAAATTCTAGGCTTGCCCGCAGGAATTTCTTGCGGGCGAGCATTAGGGAGTGTTCCATGAGGTGAAAACAAGGAAAAAGAAAAAACATGGCTGGATTGCAACATTAATTCTAATTCTGATTTTTCTCGTGGGATTCTCCGTAATGCTCTATCCGACAGTCAGCAATTACATTAATACAAAGCATCAGAGTTATGCGATAGCTAAGTATGATGAAGCAATGAATAATCTTTCCGAGGAGGATTATTCAGAAATCTTTGAGGCGGCAAAGGACTATAATAGGCGATTGAAAGAAACAGGTTCTCCGCTTAGCAATTATAAAGATGTTGCAGGCTATGAGGATGTACTCGATATTACGGGAACAGGCATTATGGGATATGTTACAATACCGCAGATACAGATACAGCTGCCGATTTATCACGGCACAAGTGCTGAGGTGTTGAATATTGCAATAGGTCATTTAGAGGGTTCAACTCTCCCGATAGGCGGAGATTCAACCCATGCCGTACTCTCAGCACATAGAGGTCTTCCCTCCGCAAAGCTTTTCAGTGATTTGGATAAGCTTGTTGTCGGAGATGTGTTTACGGTAACAGTCTTAAATGAGGTTTTGACCTATGAAGTTGACAGAATAGTAATAGTTGAACCGCAGGAAGTCAACAATCTTGAAATAACAAGCGGAAAGGATTATGTAACCCTTCTTACATGCACTCCTTACGGAGTTAATACTCACCGACTTCTTGTTAGAGGAAAGAGAATTGCAACTGCTGCACCTGAGCTTGTTGTCAGAGTTTCGTCAGATGCAGTTCAGATTGAGCCAATGGTTGTTGCATCTGTAATTGCAGTTCCATTGCTGATAATTACATTTTCTCTTACAATTATAGGCGGTTCAATAAGACAAAAACATAAGAAAAAGAAAAAAGGAATGGCAGATAATTTTGATGCGAAAGCAGGTGAGGATAGTGGTACACAATAAAATAATCGGTAAGGTTGGAATTTTTGCATTGCTGTTTAACCTTATATGTTTTTTTATGATGCCGATTAATGCTGAAGCTGATGAAAGAGGAAGTCTTACTGTAGACAGCAGTTCTGCTAAAATTCAGGTAGTTGATATGCATTGGCGTGTATACAGAGTTGCAGATGTTATTGATTCAGGAACAGTAAAGCTATGCGGTGAATTTGCGGATTTTCCTGTAAAGTTTGATATAAGCAATGATTCCTTAATAAAATCCGCAGCCTATTCTCTTGAAGCATATGCTGTAGCTCAAAATATTCAGCCTTTGTATTCAAAAATTGCAAGTTCAAAGGAAACAGCTACTTTTGATTCTTTGGAAGAGGGCTGTTATCTGGTTTTGGGTGAACCTGTAAAAAAAGACTTGGGATTGTTTTTATCTGTTCCTACTCTTGTCTGCATTGCAGATGGTCAGAAGTATGACTGTGATTGGGATTTGAATATGACAATTATTCCTAAAATCGGACTTGTAAGCAGTGGTAACGAAAACAATACTGCTGACAGAACAGTAAAAAAGGTTTGGGAATATGCTAAAAATACTCCTGATATAACTGTTAAGCTGTTTCAGGACGGCGAGCTTTATGATACTGTAGTTTTAAATGAGGAAAACAACTGGGAGTTTACATGGGATGAGCTTCCTAATATTTATCGTTGGACTGTTATTGAGGATAGTGTTCCTGATAATTGTTATGTCAGCTATACTCAAAGTGCGGTTAAATCAGGAAATGTTACAGCAGAGCTTTTCGTTATTACAAATACTTATGATGAGAACTTTCCGCCAAAGGTAACAACGTCTGTACCGCAGTCTACTACAACTGATGTAAGCAGTGTAACAACATCACAGGTTACTACAGTGAAAGGCGGCAGCAGTACAAGTGCTACAGGAAGCAGAGTTTCATCAAATGTCAGCGGCTTGACAAGCAGCGGACAAATAACGTATACTACTGTAAAGAACAGCATTACAACTACAGTAAGTTCAAAGGATAAACTGCCGCAGACTGGTCAGCTTTGGTGGCCGGTTCCTGTACTTGGTTTTGCAGGATTGGTACTTTTCAGTTTTGGTTGGTATATAAATAAGGAAAATAAAAAGTAACTTGGGTAATAATGAACTGTCATATTCGTGCAATGCAGATTTTTATACTTCTGTTTGTTATGAATGTGACAGTTTTTCTCTTTGGAGGCAACATGAAAAAAAAGAAAATCGGACTCTTTTTAATGATAATTGGTATTATTTTAATTTTAATTGCAGCATTATTGGTTGGATATAATATTAAAAGTGACAGAAAAGCAGAAATTAAATCTGAAAAGGTAATGGAAATTTTAAAAACAGAATATAAATTACCAAAGCTTGATGAGTATATTCCTGTTTCAACTGATCCGACTGTTTTGCCTGAAATCAATGAATATGAGGATTTGCTTTCTAAAAATGAGAAATCGGAAAATATAGATGGAAACAGCTATATTGGTATAATTCAAATTCCTTCACTGGAAATCGAACTTCCTGTACAAAAGGAGTGGACATATAATGGTTTAAAGATTTCTCCATGCAGATATTCAGGTTCTGCTGATGAAAATAATTTATTGATTGCAGCTCATAACTATTCGGGTCATTTTGGCAACATAAATAAGTTGGTAAGCGATGATGTTATCAGATTTATTGATTTATCTGGCAATGTATATGTGTATCAGGTTGACGAATTAATTACTATTGATGGTAAAAATATTGAAGAAATGATAAATGGTGATTGGGATTTAGCTCTTTTTACCTGTACGTTAGGCGGACAGAGTCGTGTTACTGTAAGGTGCAGTCTTGTAAACAAAGTCATACTTTAATGCAACACCGCACAAGTTTCGTGGGGTGTTGCATTAAGAATTGCGTCATTATTTTTGCTTTTTCATTTTGTTTCACAATAATTATTATTTATATTTACTTGACAATGATAAAAAAAGAGGTTATAATTATTATGAACTTTGATATAACAAGACGGGAGTTGAGATTAATGCGGACTAAAGGAACAAAAACAATTACTGAAAATCGTAAGGCACGTCATGAGTACTTCGTTCTGGAGTCTTATGAAGCAGGTATTGAGCTTGTCGGTACTGAAGTTAAGTCTATACGTCAGGGAAGTGTTAATCTTAAAGACAGTTGGTGCAGTATTGATAATGGAGAGCTTTTTATCAGAGGTCTTCACATATCACCATATGAAAAGGGAAATATATTTAATAAAGATCCTTTGCGTGTGCGTAAGCTGCTAATGCATAAAAAAGAAATCAATAAGTTGTTTGGCACTATAAAGCAGGAAGGTCTTACTCTTATTCCACTTAGTCTTTATTTTAAGGATTCAAGAGTTAAGGTACAGGTTGGTCTATGCAAAGGTAAAAAACTTTATGACAAACGTGAAACTGCTGCAAAACGTGATGCTATGCGTGAAATAGACCGTTCTGTGAAGTCAAGGATTAATTTTTAAGGGGGCGTAAAGGTTTCGACGGGGATTTTGAAGTACGATAAGCGAGTAGAGCAGGGCAAACTCTTTAAACTGCACCACGTTTAAATATAAACGCTAGAAATAATATTACTGTAAGCAGAAATAACTTACAGGTAGCAGCCTAAGTCTGCTTCCGTTCATTTACAGAGTACCGCGGCTGTATATTGAGCGTCGATTAGCGGTGAACGTTTTATGGGAGTGTCCGTTCCTGTAAAATGACTTCGGACTACCTGTTGATTCAGCTTGTTTGTCAGCGGTTTCTTCAGGGAATTTAAATGATAAACTACACTCGTAGAAAGTTGTATGAATGAATTTTCGGACGCGAGTTCAATTCTCGCCGCCTCCACCAAATATAATCACGTAATCTTAAAGGTTACGAAAACCCCGAAATTACGTAGAATAGCGTAATTTCGGGGTTTTGTTTTAGCTAAAATAGGCATTTTTTTCGGGAGTTCGATGCGGATTTGACCGTAACCAACCTTAAATGATTAAGATTTTTGGGGTACCCCTCTCCTCTGAAAATAATGGGAAAATGGGAAAAAACACTTTTAATTTAGCTGAAATGGCTTATTTTGCTAAAATCATTACATATTTTGAACGAAATGGGATGCTTTGCGAATTTTTCGAAGCTGAATAAATTACTTCGATACGATGCTTAATCAATCGGAAGGGAGCGTAAAATGTCTAAAAGACTTTATGATGTATTATCAAAATGTAACGATGAAGAAGAAGTGAAATCTGAGTTTGCAAAATTCTTTAAAATAAAGCTTGTTACTCATAAATATAAGATTGATTTGTATACAGAGTCGATTCTGTTTGAATTTAAATATAACCGAAATTTCAAAAGCAAAACAGAACGTGCTAAGGTGGTTGCTCAAACGCTGTATTACATAAGAAAACTAAAATTTGGCGGCTCTACTGATCCAGTTCCTGAAACAATCTGTATCGTTGATAAGAATGAAGGTTTTTTTGTCAGCACAAAAGAATTCCACCAGTTTTACAATGCAAGTGCCAAATACGACTGGGACAGAGCGGCAAGTCAGCCATGTCCCATTCTTGTTGAATCATTAAAGAAATCTCCTCTCGTTTCTCAGATACATATTTACAATTTTGATGATGTTAATGAAGAGGACAATTTTGTAAATTATATTTATGCATCAAATCTGAAAAAACTTATTCAATCTGAAAAGAAGGAAATAAATGAAAACAATTTTGAAGATGTATTCTACTACTGGTGTAAACTTTTCAAAAAGTATGTCGAAAATGGACATAAAGCTTCTGAATACTTTGTTTCTGATATTGAATTGGGTCGCTCTCAGATAATAAGCGGTAATGAGGTTCTCTTTAAACTTGGAGATGAAACAAATCCCAAGCCAGTTCCTATGAATGAATATAACTATTTTTGGAGCATATACGAAAAGGTAGATACTCCTGCCACAATAAAGGCAATAAGACAGAAGATAGATCGTTTGTCAGAAGATTTTAATCGTCGATTCACAGGAGAGTTCTACACACCTATTGAATTTGCTGCAAAAGCATTTGAGTATATTAAGCGCACTGTAGGTCCTGAAAAGTACAAACAAGGTAATTGGAGAATTTGGGACATGGCTGCCGGAACAGGAAATCTTGAATATTTGATTGAAAGCTCTGTAATGGACCATTGCTATATTTCAACTTTGCTTGAGGATGATGCAAATTACTGTAAACGCATCTTTCCAACTGCAACAGTATTCCAGTATGACTATCTCAATGATGATATTTTCATGATTGAAAATCCCATTTTAACAAGTCAGTTTATTAAACCGAAAATGCCGAAAAATTTATATGATGATTTACATAACCCTGATATAAGTTGGATTATTTTCATAAATCCGCCTTTTGCCACAAGTAATAAAAAAAGCCTCGAAACCGGAAAAATTTCAAAAGATGATGTATCAATGACATATATACGAAAGATGATGACAGCAGAGGGTTTAGGTGAAACAAGTCGTGAATTGTTTGCCCAATTTCTCTACAGAATATCAAAAGAGTTTTGTAACAAAAATGCTTTTCTGGGGTTGTTTTCTACGATAAAATATATCAATTCAAATAATGACCAAAAATTGAGAGATAATTTCTTTCAGTTTAAATACGAGAGAGGATTTATTTTCTCCTCGTAGAACTTCGTAGGAACAAAGGGTAAGTTTCCTGTAGGTTTCCTTGTATGGAATCTTTCAAAAAAGCAGCATATTGAATCACAGAAAATAACACTTGATGTATATAATTCAGATTGTGAAAAAATCGGAATAAAGGAAATTTTGACAAAAGAACGAGAGTCTTTTTTAAATAAATGGATTAAGCGGTATAAAAACATAAAGATATTTCCACCATTTAGCAGTGGTATTACACTGAGTGATCGAACAAAAGATGTTAGAGATGCAGTTGCTGATGGTTTTCTTTGTTCTTTAATGAGCTGCGGAAATGATATTCAGCATCAAAATAATACCGCTCTTTTATCTGGACCATATGCAAGTGCTGGTGGATTCTCAGTTGTTCCAGATAATTTTGAACGTTCTATGATTGTTCATGCTGTTCGTAAAATTCCAAAGCATACATGGGATAAAGACAGAGATCAGTTTTATCAACCACTTAGCGATGATCTTCCAACAGAATTTATAAATGATTGCGTTATTTGGAGTGCATTTGCTGCGTCAAATAATACAGTTGCTCTTAAAGATGTTCGATATAAAGGAAATACATATCAAATACATAATGAAATGTATCCATTTTTATTGTCTGAAGTGACAAAATGGAAATGTGGTTTGTCATCAATTTCAAGTCAGCTTTTTTCTGCTAATGAAGACCGATTTCTTGCAAAATGGATTTCAGAGCATGAATTATCTGATGAAGCAAAGGAAGTACTCTCAAATGCAAAAGTTCTATACCAATGTGTGTATAAAAATCTCGGAAACATTCGCTGGCTTGACTATAAAATAGAATTGTGGGATATTGGATGGTATCAAATAAAAGAAGCTGCAAAAGTAATACCTGATGCAGTTCCTCATCTTGAGACATTGAGAAAAAGCGTACGGAAACTTGCTGATAAGATATCACCGCAAATTGCTCAGTTTGGTTTCTTACCTCCTGATATAGAAAAATTTGAAGAATAATTGCAAGGTAAATATTGAAAAGAGTATCTTCAACAAATAATTAAAATAATTACTGCAACAAGTAACTATATCAATAAAAATTAAATTCATATTGCACAGTGAAAGGTGGAAAGTAGTTATGGCGAAAAATAGACGTGCTGATGCAGTGGTATTTGGATTTGACTTTCAAGTAAACGCAGCAATTGTTTTAATGTTAGAAAATATTACTGAATTAAAATCTCTAAGATTAGAAGGAAATTATGAAGATATAGAACTTGAACTTAATGATAACCATTATATTTTAGCTCAAGCTAAATCTATTGAAAAAAGTAGCACTGACTTTAGAAATGTTCGTAAAAATTTAAAAAAATCATTAGAATCATTATCTGATGGAGCAAAAAAAGTTAATGCAGATCAATTAATATTGATAACAAATTCTCCAAATCCATTAAAAGAAAATAACTCAAAAAATCTGTTTTTGGGTACAGCACATCGTTCTTTTAAATCACTGCCACAATCTTCACAAGGTTTAATTAAAAAGTATTTAGAAGGAATATCACATCCGCTGGATCTTAATAAATTTATGATTCAAATTTTACCATTTGAAACTGATAATGAATTTGAACGCTATAAATTTGTTAAGCAATGTGTTGACGATTTTATTGCCGAATTAGATATAAATCTTCCAGGTGTAGGACGTAAATTACTGACTATATGGCAAAACGAAGTTTTTGAAAATAGTTCTAAAAAAGATGCTGAAATCAAATTAAGTAAAAATGAGATAATTTGGCCTATACTTGTTATTGCAACTGATATTAAACGTTGTGATGATGACTTTGCCGATGAATTCGACAGTAGCTTATATGATGAAATTATATATCGATATTCTAAACTAATAGATTCTTGTTGTGAACGATTTGAATTTTTTACAAAAGTACTTTATGATTATAAAGAGTTCAAAAGCGAAAAATCACCTAGAGAGAAATGCAAAGAATTCGTTTTCAGTAATTGGAAAAACTATTTGAATGAATTAAA
>UMCS01002654.1_pt1 | contig 10767 bp, 4 predicted proteins | sample 1964281 | NCBI WGS metagenome assembly UMCS01 (sample SAMEA4835973, study PRJEB28245) | human gut metagenome | biome: gut microbiome; material: fecal sample | place: Denmark | collected 2008
TGGTAATAATATTTTCTTCAGTTTTTCAAGAAGTTGATCCTGTTCCTCTATTTCATTATCTTCTAATAAAACATTAAGAACCTCTTCATCTTTTTCATAATCATAAACATCGACTCCAAACCAACCTGAACCCCAAAAATGAATATATCCTCCTTTTTGGGATGATTCAAAGGTAATCGCATAAAGAGAACCAAAATCGCCTTCGCTATAATAGTTACATTCAATAGTATAATCTATTAAATGTGGAATCAGATTTTTCTGAACCCATCCTAAATCTTTCATTGTCTTATTATTTAATTTTCAATATCGGTGATAAACTACGTACTTTAGGCAACATTTGACCACCTTGTTTGTTTAAAGCACGTATTTGACTTCCCTTAGCACTGGGACCAACAGTTTTATACCAATTAGGTTTTCCGCCTTGTATTAGACTATTCTTAGGTACTTTAAACTCAACATATACAGAACCTACTTTGGCTCCTTGAAAAGCATCAGATCCTCCAGTTGCGACAAATGTCAATCCCTCCGGTCCTTCCACCATACGTCCCGTTTTCTTCATTATATTATACTCATTTTCAGACATCCAACGTCCAACCCTTACCTCGCCTCCTTTGGGAATCCCTGTAAGCATGCCCACTTTGTTATCCAAAGAATAATTCGCCGCACTCCCAACTGCCGATAATCCGCTTGTCACGAAGCTCTTTTTGGCACCGCTCCACATTCCGTCCAAGAAGGAGGTATTGGGGTCACCATCAGCTACAGCCATTATCCCACCCATCACTGTACCGAAAGGTAGACCGGAAGCTTCATGCACTATCAGTTCCCGAAGCATCGGAGACGATATCTTTTCCGTCAGTTTCTGAACGGGACCGGCGAACTTGCTTGCAATTTCACCACCAACGTAAGCCATCGTACCGGCCATTATACCGTCAAATGCAACTTGCTGCAGATTGATATTGTTCCACCCATTGTTAAAACCCGGACCAATCGCAGAATTGGCAGCACCGGCACCGGCCGTAATGCCGATAGCGGCACCGGGAAAAGCAGCGGTCAATGCACCGGAAACGGCACCTGTAGCAAAATAGGACAATCCTTCCCAGCTTAAATCCGCACCATTGGCAACCCAGTTTATTGCTCCTCCGATAGCCGCACCAATGATGAGATGCCAAAACTCCCCACTCGGGTCCGTATATATTAACGGATTATTCAAGCAATAAGTATATCGATTGAAATTTTGTGAGAAATCAGGCATCTGAACAAACGGATCAGGACTCAAGAACCGAGCCAGTAACGGATCATACATACGGCCATTCATGTCTATCAGCTTGAACTCATCCAGATGTTCATGTCCCGTATAGCCACGGTGGAACTTGAAGGTATTATTAGCTACCGTACGTCTGCCCCAGACATCGTATGAAGCCTTGAAAACCTCAGTACCCGCATTGTCGGTCAACTTCACAACACTGCCCAAATGGTCTTTGTGGGCATAATAAATCTTATCAGGCTGCCCGGATTGTTTCACATATACCGCTACCAAACCGTTATTGCCACCAAGATAATATAATTGTTTCGTTACACCGCCTTCGGTGACCATCTCATAATCGCCCGCATATACAGTCGTACGTGCAACCGCATTGTTCGTCTTCAACGTAGATTTCCAACGTTGGCGATCAGGACCATACGTGATGTTCAACAGGTAATTGTTCGAACCGACCGTTTCACTGATAGAGGAAACTTTATCAAATGCAGTATACGCAATGGTCTGGTTATTCTCGGAAATCAGGCCACCGGTATTGTCAACGGTACTTACCGCATGAGGTTTGTCATAACTGTATGAACCCAAGCCTGTTTTAGAAACAATATTACCATTGGCATGATAACCCATGTTCATGACTGTAGAACTACCTTGCTTTACAACAGTCAAACGATCTGCACTGTCATAAGTGAAGGTTTCCGTTTGCCCAATCATACCCGTACGCGAAGTAAGATTGCCTGTAGCACCATCAAACACATAGTTCATATTATGCAGCGACGTAGTGCCTTTCATCGTTTTCAGGTTACTAAGTAAGCCTTGCGAATTACGGGTTTCGGTAGAAATCAATGTACCGCCAAGTTTGGTAGTAGTGACAGTTCCGGTAGCTCCCGTGAGTTCCCAGATATTTTGCGTACCTGCCAGCACCTGTCGCAGATTGCCATAAGCGTCATAGTTGCGACTGACGGTCAAAGATCCAGGATAGGCAATATTACTCAGTTGCCCCTGTGAGTTATAAGAGTAAGTAAATGCCAAAGCACCTGTTCCTTCTATTTGACGTGTCTCAGTCCTCGTACGACCGTAATTGTCATACGTATAAGTCGTGTAATTATTACCCGTCTGTTCCTTTGTCAGACGCAGCAAGTTGTTGCCGGACGTTCCATAGGTATAGGTCGTAGTTACACCATCCGTTGCGGAAGAGGACATACGCCCCAGCACATCATAGGTATTTGTCGTGGTTTTACTTTTCCCGTCAACCTGAGTTTTCAATCGTCCGGCAGCGTCATACGTATAGGTTATGGTACCTGCATTGGGATCGGTCAACGTCTTTTGCTTGCCCGTGTCATAATAAGTCATAGTGAAAGTAGCTCCACCTGTGACTATCTTTTGAGGTTTTCCCAGTGACTTATAAGTATAGGCAATGCTGGAAACCGGATCGGTCACGGATTTCACTCCACCCCAGGGATCATAGACTTGGGTATAAGTTTTCCCGTTTGTGGTACTCGATACTGTACGGTTCCCATAAGCGTAAGAAACGGATCTCCCTGCACTGCTTGTTTGGGTCAGCACTCGCCCACGAGCATCATACGTATAGTTCTCCGTCGTGGTAAGATTGCCAGTTTCTGTCTTTTTCTGAGTGATCAGCCCTTTGTTGTTATAAGTCGTAGCCTCTTTAATGGACATACTTTGGGGACCGATTGTTTCTACCAATACCTCACGCCCCTGATTGTCGTACCAGGTTTTTATCCAGGGCTCTCCCGTAGCTTGGGCAAGCGTAAAGAATCGTTTACTTGAATTGACATTCCAACCACTCAGATAACTTCTCTTAGTACCGTCGGGAAAAAGAGTAGACAGTCTGTTCCCCCATCCATCAAACGTATGCCTAGTTGTTAACTTATTGGAAGTATCACTTTCGTCAGTTTCCGTCAGGACATTTCCCCAAGTATCATATGTATAAGCAATAATGGATGACAACGGATTAGTAGAAGTTTTAGCGATAAAACGTTTCGTTGTATCATAATCATAGTTGCTGGTAAGGGCGGAAACTCCAGAGCCACTGATTTTCTCCGTCTTCACGTTTCCCCAAGTATCGTAGGTGAATTCAGTAGTTAAAGGCAAAGAGGAACCATAATTTTCAACAGTCTTCGTTTTATATCCTTTAGAGGTATCATACGTGATTTCCATCTTCTGCGTGAAAGTCGACGAGTCGTCCGTATGCTTCTGTACCTTTGTGATCAGCTGGGGCTGATAGGTTTTTCCGGCAAGGGTATAGTTGCCATATTGAACAGTGCGATACATGTTATTACCATAGTCTGCCTTTTCCTGGGTCATGTAACCATAGGTAGTATTGAACTGACGGGTGGTAGTAATCATATTGCCATCCAGATCCTTCTCTGTAGTAGATGAAGGGTAAGCAAAGTATTTCCTGGAGCCTTTATCCACAATAGTCAGCGTAGTGTTAGTTTCAGCCGTACTGCCGTCTATGGTATTTTTAGTATAGGTAGCAGATGGTATATAGAAGGAAGTATTCCATGCTTTTACACCAGATTCAGAAACCGTTCCCAACGTCGTATTCTCAGCTATCATGGAAGACATTCCCAACAGCCCTTTTCCTTGCAAATGCATTTTAAGGCCACTGTAGCGATAGTTAGTTGTCATTGTTCTGCCTGCCGCACCATTATCCGAATTTACTTTCTTTACTACATGCAAAGGCAAAGTATAATCGGCAACAGGATAACTGCTACCCGTACCTTTGGTATAGATACCGCCATTGACAAGGGAGGTATAAGTAATATTCGTCACACTGCCATAGTCACCGGTAACAGAAGTTACCTTACCTTTGTCTGTATTGTAACTACTATTAGGGTATAATCGCCATACAGGGTCTCTGTTTGCATCGCTACTATTATAACAATTGTAACCATAATTCATCAGTTCCACCTGACCGTCACCGTTGAAGTCGCCCACCAGATAACGGAATGAGAGGGCATCTTCATCTCTGTTAGAAGTCGCCGAACGCACTATGGTAAGCGCGCTTCCTGTAGAATGCATCCAATAGGTATAAGTTTTATTGAATTCGCCCCAAGAACCTTGAAATATAGCGCTCTTCTTATCATACATGGCCTTGGTTATCACCACATCCGATTTCCCGTCAAGATCGAAATCATATATAAGGCAATCAAACCTTGAATCATCTTTTGAAGTAAAGCTCTGATCGTAAAGCCCCAATGTGCATGCCTGCGACTTAGTAAAAGTTCCATTGCCATTATTCAAAGCAAAATACCAACTACTTTCACCGGTACTGTTCATTAGGATATCCATTAAACCATCGCCATTGAAATCACCGGAACGAATCATCCACACTTTAGAAACATTGGTTCCCGTAGTTTTCTTAGCATCCGAAAAGGTGGTTCCTGTTATTCCGTTACCCTGATTCCAAAAGATGGTATAACCTCCACTATAAATTACCATCATATCTTCCAACCCGTTGCCGTTGAGATCAGATACAAATACCTTATCAGGACTAGAAGGTAAAGTCAAATTAAATGCCGTGCGATATAAAGATGTTCCTGAATTATGCCCAATAATTTCACCCGGATACCTGTTACCACTATGTCCCTTTTCTATGAAAACAATATCTCCTTTTCCGTCATTATTTAAATCACCAGTAGCATAGGCGGGCATTTCGCTGCTGTATTGTAAGTTATATCCGAAAGCCCCCTGAACCGTGTTTCCATAAACATAAAAAGCTATTTGCTTCCAATGATCATTGATGCTTACATGTGGTACTACAAATTCATTCAGACCGTCTCCATCAAAATCGATGACGGACGATCCCGCTTTGTACTCTTGCATGTCAGACAATTGAAAACTTGCTCCAAGACGATAATTCGTTCCATCGACAAATCGGACATTTCCAGAAGAGTCCAGCGAAGCCCAATATATATAAGCGTAAGTATCATAAGTCCAAGAATTCGTACCTGTCGGTATCTTTACAGGAGAGATTCCCATCATATCCGTCAAACCATCTCCATTGAAATCACCAGCAATAAATTGCTGTTCAGAAAATGCGACTGCTGGATAAACAGAAGCAGCATTCACCTGAGGAGAAACAGGAATACTATATAGGGAAGGCAAATAAGACCAGTTTAACTTAACAGGTTGCATAACATCTCCGGCGCCATTCCTCTCCGTAACACTTGTCAGACGTGAATATTTAGTACCGGAAGCATCACCGGTGGTATTGTATTGCAAGTCATAAACACGGTAAACCGAATTTCCCGTTTTGCTTGTAATGGTTTTCAGTCTACGATCCATGGTTCCTTTTACGCCTTCAATAACAAATAGCTGTGGATCATTGGAGCGAGTTTCATAACTGAAAGTAACCGTATTCTGTAAACCGGTACTCCCATTCTTATTATTTCCATACATTATAGTGTTGGGGTACATGCAGTAACTCCACTTATTATAGGTATAATTCATGTAATTACCCAACGGATCTTCCACGTAATCCAGATACCATGCATAGATTCTGGGGGAATTACCGGCTGTGTAGCTTTGTCGGGCACCGGTTGTATTTCCATAATAACATATCTGCCCGGTAGAAGATTGTACTTCAAACCATGTATTAGCTGTAGAAGTAGTGTATGTGCCATGAACAATCACTTTAGTAAAAGGATCGGATTCCGGATAATATACGGCTCCCTCTTGCCCTATAGTGCCAGAAGAATAAACCAAGCGTTTGCCGTCCAGATAATAGGCCTCATCGGCGGAGAAAGTCAATGCCTTGGCTGTACCGTCATGATACATATCCTTCGGACCGCGAGTTATAACTGACATTCCCGACAAATTACATCCCCAACCCAACATTCCATTTCCCGCCTGACTATTATAAACGATAACAAGCGTAGGTTGCATACCTCCTACACCTTGCGGAATTTTAATAGGAATTGAATACGTAGCAGCTCCAGTAGCCGATACATCAAAAGTTCCACCAAGAGAGCCAACGGCTTCCGGTTCCGCACTATATGTGTTGGGAATGTCCGGATAATCAAAATCTTCCGAGGCATATCCGGTAATATTGGTGGTAATAAGTTCTGCTGTATCATATCCTTCCGATACTATATAATAGGTGCCCGGTTCTAAAGTTCTCTGTATAAAGGCATGAGAGGATGAAGAACAGCGACCATCATCTGAGTAATAATCATTGGAAGCGATAACACCTCCCGCGGCATTCAACAGATAGGCGCAAGTTTCATAGACCATTGATCCGCAATGAGTTATTATTACAGCCATTTTACGGGTTAATGTGAACTTATAGAAAACGTCCTCTTGTTCTCCGGCTGCATACTGATTAGAAAAAAGACTCATATTCTGTGTATCAGAATAGTCAAAACTCTTGCTGTAAGTGCCGGTGTCAATAGCACTCTGTCGACTATCCCCTTCTGAAGATAAAAATATCCCGGTTATTTGAGTAGTAATAACTCCGTTCTCTTCATATCCTTCTGCCACGACGTAGTACGTGCCGGCATCCAGTATCTTTGATAAATAAGCCTCTCCAGCACCACCGCCACAGCCCATGGAGAAGTCAGCATCATCGTTATAGTCAATTAATTTTCCGGAAGCATCCAAAAGGCTCAAATAGGTATCAGAAAGCTCTGATTCGCAATGCTTCATGATGACCTTCATCCTAGTATTTATAGTAAATTTATAAAAAACATCATTGGAAGGTCGCCCCGTATAATTGTTTGTAAAATCTTCCGTGTTTTGTGAATCAGAATAATCAAATTCAGAATTATAAGTCCCAACTTCAATTGGATATGATCTAGTATTTCCCTGTTGTGCATGAACAGAGGATGAGAACAACACGATAAAAAATATCAATGATAAATGTGTTTTCATGGAGGAGTGTGTTTTAAGGTTATCTTATTCTTTAATTATTTTCCAGCTGCTAATCTTACCATTGTAGGCAACCTGCATGATATACATTCCCGGAGTCCGTTCGGATAAATCAATTGTATTGGACTGGGATATACCCGCCCACTGCTGCAACAGCTTTCCGGTAAGATCATAGAGAGATATTTGGGCGTTCTCAAACTGTTCAACTCCAGAAATATCAACTTTGAGCATTCCCTTTGTCGGATTGGGATAAATAGTTACTTTCGTTTCCGAAAGTTCTTCTTCGTATACCGATGGTTCTTCTCCATTATTTAAAGCTCCTCTTGTTTGTACCACAATTTCTTTCTTGCGTGTCAGTCGATTCCCGGCATCGTCATAAGTATACTTGATTTTATTTTGAGCACACACATTAGCACCTGCCCACACAGATAAAACCATGAACAGCATGAATATAGCAGCTATCCGTTTAAGCGTTCGCTTGTTATTTCTCATAGCGCGTAGTGTTTATTCGATACTGAATTCTCCCGATAAAATGGTCTCTCCTAAAGATATTTCCAACAAATATTCCCTTCCTTTCTCCATTTCCGGCATGGCAATGACAACATTGGTTGGAGTGGTGTATGAATCCGAGTAAATCATTTCACCGGTCAAAGCACTTTTTACAAGGATTTGCACTTCATCATACTCCCTAAAAAAATCAACCACTAAAGCACTATTATCCGAACTTAAATAGGCGGAAACATACAATAGTTGTACGGAACGCGTACCGGGTAATACTTTAGGAGTAGTCTTAGTTTTATTCAAATGAATTCGTTTTATTGTTTCTGCCTGTTCCGCAAAAACATTCAAGGAGAAAAATGCCAATAGCAACGAAAGTAAAAATGTTGTTTTCATACGATATAAAATTTTTAAATGACGTTTCGAATGAACGCTATTTTCATATAAAAACAAAATAATATGTGGTAACAATGGTAACAGGCAAATCTCGGCAGATAACAAACCTAATGTAAATTGCAGATTATCAATCTCCAAAGATATCATCAAACAGTTCCTTATCCATTTTATTCTTAATCCTGCTTTTACGGGTTTTTATTGCATCGGAAGTGACATTCATCACATCCATAACGATCTCCTTCGGGCAATGAAGCAATATTAAAATGCAATACAGTAAATCGTCAGCAGTTAAAGAAGAGCAAGAACCACTTAAATCTTCCATGACATCTACAAAGGTTCTCTTGATATCAATTATTATCAGTTTTCTATAATTCTTTATAATCTTGGTACGTTCTTTGGGCTTTGCTTTCTGTAATTCATCCAGTCTTTTATATCCTTCTGTAGACTTAAATAAGGAAATACAAATGCCGGCTTTCGCTTCTTTCAGTTCATGCAGTTTATTATTCTTGTCTTCTCCGCAAATTTCTTGTTCATTCAATGACAGCGTTTCTGCCCGATTATCCATCAACTGTTTCTGCAAAGTGATATATCTGTTCTTTCTGTGCCTGTCTCTCCACATAAAGAGGAAAATCAGTCCTAAAACAAAAAATAAGAATGATACAAGCAAAAGATTAGTAGTTCGTTTTTGCTCAACAGACAACTCATATTTATGGAGCTCCAATAAATGATCGTCCATTAACTTGTCTATTTCTGCACGGTCATTCATTGCCTGAATCGAATCATAACAAACAATAAAAGAATCTGCATATAAAACCGCATTTTCCCAATCAGAGAGTTCCTTGTTTACGCGATATATATTATAATAATTTGAAGTCTTTGTATAAATATCAGGAGATTCTTTACTTAGACGCCAATAATAAAGAGCTGAATCTTTCATATTCATATTATACAATACATCGCCTTTCATTGAATATGCAGAAGCCAAACTTTCTATATCCGACAAGCCGGATATGGCTTTTGAAATATACGCATAAGCCAGTTCATATTCTCTCTGCTCACTATAAACTCCGGACAAATCTTTATATATGATGCCCGACAATACCGGATAATCCAACGAAAGCGCCATTTCCAACGCCTGTTTATAATAATATGCCGCACTATCAAATTGGAGTTCAAGAAGAAAAGTAATTCCAATTCCCCGCAGATTATGGAATGCCCGCAGGGTATCATGAACATCTAAATTTATAGCATAGGCGTCTCTATACATCCCCCGTGCTGTTTCTTCCATGCTCCGCTCATTATAACAATCTCCCAAATGATTATACGTCATGGCCAAAAATACGGAATCACATTCTTGCGGCATAATCCTTAATGACTTCAAATAGCAGTCTATGGCACTAGGTATATCTTCCTGCCCACGATATACGCACCCCCAATAAAAATAAGATTTCGCCAACCTCTCCTTACTCCTGCCATTCTCGTAATAATCAACAGCAGTCCGTATCAAAGAATCATCCTTCAACGGTACATAATTCTTATATCTCGCCTGCGTCAATAGTAGCGCATACCATGCCCGGTTAGCTTTCCCCATTTTCTGCGGTACAGATATTTCTTCCAACAGCTGCAATGCACTGTCAGGGTATGTTTGCATCAAAGAATCAGCTAATATCAGGATCGAACTGTTCTCATAAGAATGCTTTCCGCATGAACCCAACAATAAGGTAAACAACATAAAGGATAATAAGGCAGGTAATAGTTTTCTCATGATTATTTTATTTTTCTATATTCACAAAGATAACAACAAATCCCGAAAAGTTCATTCAGAAAAGACGCAATAAAAGTACAGGTATCGCAGATTTATCCTTTTGACAATTTGCATTTTTAGTGAGCGGAGAATGCGCTGTTTCCGCCCCATATCATATAAGAACAGAAATATGCGAACGTATATCAGTAAACAGCGGATTATTAACATGATATCGAAATACTTACATTTATTATAGAGCGCAAATATCCCCTCAAAAGCATCTATAAGTGAAAATCTGTACGGCAAACGAACATATTACCAGTAAGTAGTAACCCTTTTGACCGTAAGTAGTAATGATATCACCTATAAGTAGTAACCCTTTCACCCGTAAGTAGTAACCCTTTTCTGCATAAGAAGCCCTGAAACATGTAAGAATATGCAAAAATAACGAATTTACATTCCTTATTTATTCACAGGATATCCTATAATGCAAGGTTGACAAACGTCCACAGTTACATAAAACAAAGAAATAGCATCAATTTGATTAAGATATCAATAAATAAGAATCAATTTATTACTATCATAGAACCAATAAAAAGCCGTCCCCTCCTTTCGCCACACGAAAGGAAGCAGGACGGCTTCTATATAAATAGCTTGTAAAGCTACGCTGATTACAAAACCAGAGAAAGATTACAGACCGAAAGCGGCTTTCACCTTGTCCACGTAATCCAGTTTCTCCCAAGTGAAGAGTTCCACCTCTACATCCTTGTTACCTTCGTAACGAGACTTGAAGTGCTTGGTAACAATCTGTGGCTCACGACCCAGATGGCCATAAGCGGCAGTCTCCTGATAAATCGGATTACGAAGCTTCAGGCGATCTTCAATAGCCTTCGGACGAAGATCAAAAAGTTCATCTATCTTCTTCGCAATCTCACCATCGCTCATATTTACATGGCCGCGGCCATAAGTATTGACATAG
>UMCS01011403.1_pt1 | contig 10742 bp, 20 predicted proteins | sample 1964281 | NCBI WGS metagenome assembly UMCS01 (sample SAMEA4835973, study PRJEB28245) | human gut metagenome | biome: gut microbiome; material: fecal sample | place: Denmark | collected 2008
TGACCATGCAGACCAACTTCAACTACACCTTGCAGGACGCACGATGCCGCCGCTGGGAGAAGTTTATTGCGGAGGTCACGTGCAATGACGAAGACAAGGCTGACTATCTGCAAAAGGCGCTGGGGTACTCTATGTTGGGCGTGGCAAATGAGGAATGTATGTTCATTCTCCACGGCAAGACCACTCGCAACGGCAAGTCCACCATGCTCTCGGCAATTCATCACCTTCTCGGTGATTATGCTTCTGTGTCTCCCGTGTCGATCATCTGCAAGGCAGAACGCTCGAAGAACGCCGAAGCAGCGAACCCCATGCTGGCTTCCCTGAAAGGCAAACGGTTTGTCACAATGGCAGAGAGTAACCAGTATGGCAAGCTGGACGAAGAAACGATCAAGCAGCTCACGGGCGGCGAAGAAATCAAGGCTCGAAACCTCTATGAAACTGCCACGACCTTTCTGCCGCAGTTCACCCTTTGGCTCTCCTGCAACGATCTTCCCACCGTCAGCGACAAGTCCCTGTTCGCTTCCGACCGTGTGCGGGTCATTGAGTTCAACCGCCATTTCACCGAAGCGGAGCAGGACAAGAACCTGAAAAATGAGTTTCAGACACAGGAAGCTATGCAGGGTATTTTCGCTTGGCTGGTCGCCGGGTACTTCAAGTACAAGCGTTTCGGTCTGAAAATGTCCCCCGCCATGCGGAAGGTGGTCAACCAGTACGAGCGTGACAACGACCTGTGCCTGCAATTCCTCGAAGAGCGCTGTGAGCAGGCCGAGGGAGCCAATATCCGCTCGAAGTCCCTTTTTGACGCTTATAAGATTTGGTGCAAGTCCAACGGGTACTTTGCCTGTTCCGCCAAGCGGTTCAATGCCGACATGGAAACACACCCTGAGTGGCACGGCGGCAAGGTCGTGTATCAGGGCTACCCCGTCTACAAGAATCTCAGGCTGAAAGGAGCATCTTGATATGCCTGAATTGGAACCCTGCCCCTTTTGCGGAGATAAGGGCGTTATGCAGAGAAACGGTCACTGCTTTCGGGTATGCTGCTCAAATAGAGACTGCCCAATCGAACCGAGAACACATTGGTTTTTAAATCATCTATTAGCAATCGAAGCATGGAACAGGAGGGTTGACAATGATAGCAACCAATGAAGAACTCGCCCTGCTGGAAAAGTGGAAGCGAAAACTCTGCTTGCAGGAGTGGCGGATAAAGTTGCTGACCCGCCTTCGCCCCGAAGAAATGACGATGGATGATGTTGCAGGCTGTACCGAGTGGTCAGAAGCAATTAAGACCGCTCGTATTGAGATCATCAACCCTGCCTGCTACGGCGACCGCATTGTGCCGTTCAATTTTGAAAAGACGCTGGTGCATGAGCTGCTACACCTGAAATTCTCCTTCTGGTGTCAGAACGAAGATGATGTTGGGGATAGAGCCATGCACCAGATGATTGACGATCTCGCAAGAGCATTTACAGAGGTGAACAACGATGAATAATGACGCTGTGAGGGAGTTGCTGAACGCCGTTGGTGCTTTAGCTGAAATGTCTCTGAATTTTTACAGGGCTTTACTCAATGCTGGTGCGACCAAAGAAGAAGCCTTTGTGCTGTTGCAGTCGTTCATCTCTGCTACCATTCACGGCAACAAGGAGGAAAGTGATGAAAACTGAGAAAAAGAACCTCCGCCGTATTTCCATCGTAGTCACGGCACAGACCAAGGGCAACCTTGAACGGCTGGCGGCGGTCTGCGGCTACTCAGAGATCGGTCGGGTGGTTGACAAACTCACCCGTGAGAAGATGATCTCCCTCCACAACTTTGAAAGGAAGGAAAGGTACCATGAGTAACAAGAAATGGGGAAACTACTCACAAGGGTTAGGCTTTGCGCCGGACGCAGAAGAAATCAAAAACGTACAGGAGCTTTTAGATCGACCGTACTCTTGTACTGATTTTTCACCGGCTGCGCGATGCGCAGTACAGATGCTCTTGAAATATGCGCGTGAAGAACACTTCCAGCACCTTAAATTTGAATCCAATTCTTTGGAACTGATTGCGAACTGCGCAATTTGCGAAGAGATGCTCGTGCGTAAAGATAAGATGATCGACGCGCTACGGCAAGAAATCAGCTTTCTACGCGATTCTCTGCTGGACGGCGCGCAGTAAACGGGAGGTGAAGTCAATGGCTGAATACGAATTGAAACCGTGCCCGTTCTGCGGTGAAAAGGCGAGGCTGATATATGTCTCACAAATGAGCGCCGTGAAGTGTCAGAAGTGCGGTACGCTTGGAAAGGTCGTTGCTGACTATTACGAGCAAGGCGATGGCAAAGCAGAGGCAATTGAATTTTGGAACAGGAGGGCTGATAATGGCTGAACTTATCGAACGGCAGGCGGCCATTGACGCAGTGACGGCTGTTTATGTCCGCACTGCGGGGTACAAGACACGGGAACGTGTTTGGGAAACGAGGGAAGCTATACAAAAGCTCCCCGCTGCCGAGGAGCCGATGAACTGGATCAGCGTCGAAGATAAGCTCCCAGCAAACGAAACCGAAGTTCTGGCGGTATGTGTTCGGAACGGCTTCTGTTTTGTCTGCCCTGTGATTTACGAGGACGGAACCGTATTGACACAAGACAGCATATGGAACTGGTACGAGTTGTACAATTACGGGACGTACAGCGAAGAAAACGATGATTACTTTGTCCCTGCAGGCTGGTGGGAAGCTCGGCAGTTTACGCCGGATGACGTATACAATAATCCCGTGGACTGCGCCGTCACGCACTGGATGCCGCTGCCGGAACCGCCGAAGGGCGCGAGAATGGACGGTGAATCGGAATGACAAGAGGCGAGAGTATGCGTAAAGCACGTAACAGGGCTAAGTTGTCAGCGGCACAACTGTCACGGATTTCAGGTGTGCCCATATCTACGATCTGCGCGCTGGAATGTGGCACGACGAAAAATGGGCGAATTGATACAATTGTGCTGCTTGCGGATGCATTGCGGATTAGCATCGATGAATACATCGGACGCCGTCGTTAGGTGATAAAGGTGATAAAGGTGAGTGTTTTTGCAAAGACTTTTTTCAAATTGGCGTGTTTTGAAAAATTGTTTTTCGTATTTTAGGTGAGTTAGGTGAGTAATCGGGCATAAATGCCTATAACTCTCTCTTATACGCGCGTATATAGAAATAGTTATAGGGAAATGCACCCGATTACTCACCTTTATCACCTTGGCAATTTTGAAAGGAGAAAACGACTATGGCAGATGAAATTGTAAAAAAGCGAACTCGGCCTGATCGTAAGGAAGCCATGAGCGTCCACACAGAGCCGGGTGACAATAGAAAATATCTGGAACATTCGATGGTCATGATGGACTGGCCTGATGTGAATGTGAGAGAACCTGAACAGGTCAAAGAGCGTATGGGTATGTACTTTGCTCTGTGCGCTCAGGACGATATGAAGCCCTCGGTTGCTGGTATGGCATTGGCTTTTGGGGTTGATAGAAAGACGATATGGGCATGGGCAAATGGAGTGGATAGTAAGACGCTACCCGCCGAGAGCCGTAACTTAATTAAAAAAGCGTATCAACTTTTGAACGCTCAGATGGAAAGTTATATGCAGAACGGGAAGATCAATCCGGTTGCCGGTATTTTCCTGATGAAGAATAATATGGGCTATGCGGACAAGCAGGAGGTCGTGTTGACACCCAACCAGCAACTCGGAGATCAGGTTCCTGCCGAGGACTTGGAAAAGAAGTACCTCGAAGATGTGGTGGGTGCGTCCGGCGACTATGACTCGGAGGACTGAGCGACTTTCACGACTTTTGCGACTATGGCTTACGACTATGCCGAGCGACTTTGCGACTTTCCCGCGACTTTCACGACTTTCGCCCGAACGACTTTGCGACTTTCCGGCGAGGGTCAGCGACTTTGATAGAGCTGCCGATCTCCCGCTCCGGGGGTCGGCGGCTTTTCCTTTCCCCGGCTGATCGGCAGCGGGTTTCACCGGGACGGCGCGGGCGCTGCCAGGGTTCCGGCCTGATCGGTTCGTTAATTGCTAACAAGTGATAGTATATGTTCAACAAGTTTATATATATGAAAATTACTACTATAAAAAAGAGGTAAACATCTACTAACAATTGTTAGTAATATAAATAGTACATTTTCTTTTGAGTTTTCGGACGGTTAGAAGCGTCAAAAAAACACTGAAAATATTTTGTGTTTAGGGGTTGACAACTGAATAAATTCAGTGTATATTAAAAGCACAAAATAAATTCAGTGCAAATCTTGAAAGGGGTTTTTACAATGACAGTTAAACAGCTTTTAGAAAAAACCTGTGCTTCCGTTGTTATCGTGGACGGGCCGCACAAATACCCGGTTTCCGTTTGGGGCTTGATTTATGACGCTTTCGGGGATTGCGTCATTAACGACATTCAGCCCAGCGCAGACGGTGACGGGCTGGAAATTACGCTGAAAACACAGCTTGTACGGGAATAAGAAAGGGGGCTTATATCATGAAAAAGATTTTTGATTTACCCGTTTGCGGTTATGACCGGGCAAAAAGTTTTTACGGCAAAGCAAAAGTTATTGAAAAGGACAATGGGGAAAAGGTTTTGCAGTCTTATAATACAGAAGTTTGCAAGATCGGCGGCAATGGCGAATTTGTCCGTTTGTGGGACGGGTACAGTGTTACCACAATGCGCCATGTTAACAGCTTTCTTTCCTTTTTCGGGATTCCCGGCGGCGGTAAAGCATGGTGGAATATGCAACCAGTGGAAAAATCCCCCCATTATAGTATGGCCGCGGACATGTCCCCCGTAGAAAGTTTGAAAGCTATGTATGCGCGGCGTGCTGCTAATAACATGAATTATTGAAAGAGGTGTGTTAAATGAAATTCAAGACAACACAAAAGGAAATCCGGGCGAATTTCAATAAAATTATTTGCGTTCCCTATTGCGGATTGCAAACCCTTTTAAGCTATGAAAGCCCGGTTGCGTATACGGTACGCCGGGAAGGATGGGGCGCGGATATTTACGATATGGGCGGCGGGGTTGCCATTGTAACAGGATATGCCCCGTTCGGAAATATTCGCCCGTCCTATAAATTGCGGGAATGGTACGAAACACAGGCCGAAAAAATTCGCTATGATTATAGCCTGTCCTATAATCAGCAGCGGGAAGATTTAAAAATTCTTGCAAGGGATTTTATAAAGGGGGTTTGTAGTCATGAATAAACGGGAATATTGCGAAAGTCGGGAAAGCATCGCCTATTATAGCGGTTTAGGCGGACTTGAAATCAAAGGTATTGAATACGGTGTAAACGATTTTGTTTATTGCGTATCCGGTTGTTGGGGTGGTGATTGGTGCAATGGGAAAAATGCAAAGCGTTTTCACCGTTGTAAAATCTACTACCCCGTGAACGGAAAAGATAGCGCATTTTTTCGGGTGCATGGGTACAAAATTCCATTTGACGAATGTATCAGAATGGGGGTTTAATTATGAATTATATTTTTAAAACAACGGCAACAATGAAAGAATACAACAATAAAAAGTGGTACATTGACGGCGACATTGTTTCGGATATGCGTATAAATGCGGATAGCGTGGAAAATGCGCTTGAAATTTACCGGGAACGGGTGGAAGAAAAACATCATATCAGCATTTCCCGAAATGCAGTTAAAAACAAGTCGGCTATGTTCGTCGATCTGTCAGACGGGGGTGCAAAACAAGTTGGCTATGTTATCACGGGCAAAACAGAATTTGACAAGGGCAATTATACCGGATACAGCACACAATATATTGATCTGTGGGTAACAATTCTAACCGTTGTCGATACGGTATTTTAACGGGGGTGTAAAGTGTGTATTTAATTCTTTTGTTGCTTTTCCTGCCGGTGCAAATTCTGATCGAAATATTGAAATTGAATAAGTGAACGCCGCCCCGGTGCTATTCCGGGGCGGTTATTTTTGCGCTTTTCCGGCCTGATCGGGGCGGCGTGAATGGGTGACGGGGGCGGGGGATATAGGCGCAGCGATCAACGCCGGGTAAGGGGTTAATGGCGATTTGCGTACAAAAGACACTTTTCGATAGGCACTTCTGAAAAATCCGCAAAAATTAAAAAGGCAATTTTCGAGCATAAAGGTGTCAGTTTAACACCCCTCATTTCATTCAGTAGACTGAAAATATTTTGTATTTCTCTATTGACAACTGAATTATTTCAGTGTATCATATCATCAAGAGGTGATTGCAATGTATATCAACCAAGCCATTAGAAGTTTGATGAAAAGCAAAAATATTTCTCTGCTTTCAATGGCGAAATCTTTAGGTAAACAGCGTGGCAACGAAATCAGTTCCAGACTAAGAAGCGAGAATATGTCATTTAACAGTGCAGTAGAAATGTTAAATGTTCTTGGGTATGAAATTGTTATTCAAGAGAGAAAATCCGGGATTCGCAGAGCTGACCAGATCGTAATTGACCAATCCGAAGACAATCCCGCATAACTAACAAATGTTAGTAAGTGTCCATGAAGATTCTATATGTTGAAAAATAGCACTATATAGATATATGGAACGATAGCTAACAATAGTTAGCAAAGGAGGTATCGCCTTGACAGCGAAAGAAATTATCATCTTGCTATCGAAGCAAGCTGGATTGACGCAGGAACAGGTTGCGGCACGGCTCGGCTTTGATAAAGCTAATCACATTTCCGTCCCTCTTTCAAGAAATGACGGAATGGGTATGCGGCTCGAAACATTCATTCGTTGGTTGGACGCATTGGACGCTGAATTAGTGGTGGAGTCAATCAATGGTGATGGGGAATGGATTTTAGACGGTGATGACGAAGGAGTGACTTACAAATCATGAGTTTTAAGGCTATTAAACCCTTACTTCAAGAGAAGGGATACCGCATTGGCGATCTTACGGAGCGGCTATGGCACACTAAAGGAACTAACATTTCTCATAGCCGGGTGGCAGCGTATATTCGAGCTTCTGACGAAAGCTACGGAAAGCCGGAAGTATGGGAGGACATTAAGGCGTGTCTCTCCGATATGGGAGTGGAATGGCCGTGAGATGGGGATATGGTCGAGTCAGTTCCAAAGGACAACGGCTCTATGGTATGTCACTTGAAGATCAGCTTGAAAGGCTGCTGGCGCAGGGTATCGACCAAGAGCATATCCTACTGGACACTTACACTGGTACGAAGATCGACAGGCCGAAGTTCAACGAAGTTCTCTCTAAGCTGAAACCCGGTGACGAATTGGTGGTGTGCAAGCTCGACCGCTTTGCCCGTACTGCTCCCGAAGGAGCCATGTTGGTTCGTGACTTGGTGGAACGGGGTGTTAAAGTCAACATTCTCAACATGGGTGTTGCGGACAATACCCCGATGGGAAAAGTCATGGTGACAGTCATGCTTGCGTTTGCCGAATACGAGCGGGACATGATTGTTGAAAGAACCAGCATGGGTAAGGCTATGAAGCGTGAACATGACCCCGATTGGCGGGAAGGTCGCAAATTAAAAGAAATTGACAACGAGCAGTTTGAAAAACTCGCTCAAAAACAAAAAGACGGTCTTATTACCGTAGCGGACTGCTGTCGGGAGCTTGGTATCAGTCGCTCTACATGGTATGACCGGGTAAGAAAGGCTGGGTGAATATGAAGTCAAAGAAGAAAAGGCGTTGGCTTTGGATTGTCGTAATTATTATCGCAATTAGTTCGATAATCGCCATCTTCGGGCAAGACGATGACCCAACGGGGAATAGCGATTCCAAGATCGAAGCTACTCCCACACCAGAGCCTCTAACGAACGAAGTGGGTACGGCCACCTTCGATGAGATTTATAGAGCCTATAAAGATAACGAGCTGGTAGCAGATGATTTATACCAGTATAACCGTTATCGAGTGACGGCGAAAATTAACGGAATGACCAATGACGGGTTGTTTAATCTAACAGGTGGCGCAACGCTGACTCTGGAAACAAAGGTCGATAACACTATCGTCTTCTTTTATGCCGAGTTCGAGAAAGAGCAAGAGGAAAATCTAAAGACAGTTAAAGTTGGAGATACTATCACTTTTGAAGGTAAGTGTCTTGATGCCGGGAATTGGTCGGAATGTGAGTTGGTTACACCATGAAGTTCTTTCTTAATATCATCGGGTATTTTTTGATAATCAGCTTTATTTTGCTGGTTCTGGCGTTTGTGATACCGAAAATTCTATAATCGGCTTCTGCAAGGGCAGGAGTAACAGCCAAAACGGGCTATCTGTGTATTTCTACATAGATAACCCGTTTTTTTGTTGGAAAGGAAATGCACATGAATTATGAAAAACTATCCGGCTCTATTCGAGCCGTGATCGATCGGCGACCGGGCGATAACGGAGCGTACAGCGACCTCTTTTCTCTGTGCCGGGAGTGGGAAACCGAGGATTTCTCGGCGGCACATAAAGTGAACAAGGAGCTGCTGGCGCTTTCCGCAGATCAGGTAGTCCGTGGAGGCGGGGCGAAGTTCTATGAACAGTGGCGGCGGTGTCTTCTTTTTGAAGCGCCCCATGATTTTGACTCTTTCATGACCTACATCGAACTCGACCGCAAGCCGGAAAAGCGGTTCTATGCCCCCCGTAAGCACTATCTCAGGCCGATGGTGCAGGGGTTTCAAGATGTTCTGGACGGGAAGTTGCGCCTTTTGACGATCTCCATGCCAAAGCGAGCGGGAAAGTCACAAACGGGTATCAATTTTGTGAATATGCTCTCTGGCAAGTTCCCTGACCGCTCGACCCTGATGGAAGGGACAGGCGATGACCTTGTAAAGAGCTTCTACAACGGCTGTCTGGAATACTTGACCGTCCCCAACGAGTACCTGTTCTACGATGTATTCCCGGACGCACGGCTGGTGCAGACCAACGCCGACACGAAGACGGTCAACCTGAAAAGCAAGTCCCGTTTCCCCACGATCATGTGTCGTTCCATTGACGCTCGACAGGTGGGCTTGTCCGAAGCTACCAATGTCCTATACCTTGATGACTGTGTGGAAGGTCGTGAGGAAGCGAAGAACCGCCAGCGGCTTGATGACAAGTGGGAAGTGATCTCCGGCGATATTATGGGTCGTGCCATTGAAGGTACGCCGATGGTTTTCACCGGCACTCGCTATTCTCTGTATGACCCCATCGGTCGTGTGCAGGAACACGCACAGCGGGAGGGCTGGGCTTGGAGAGCGATTGAGATACCCGCCCTTGATCTCGTGACGGACGAGAGCAATTATGAATACGAGCGGGAGGGAAAAAAGGTTTTTACCACCGCCTATTTTCGGGAGCAGCGGGAGCTTCTGAGTGCAGAGCAGTTTGAAAGCGAGTTCCAGCAGCAGCCCTTTGAAGCGAAGGGTCTGCTGTTCAGCAAGGACGAGCTAAACTACTTCTTTGAGCTGCCCTCCGACAAAGACCCCGACACCGTGATTGCCGTATGTGATACCGCTGAGAGTGGCAGCGACAGCACGGCGATGGTCATTTTGAAACTGTACGGGGAAGATGTGTTCGTGGACGATGTTGTTTTTGATGATTCCCCCGCTGATGTGACGAAGCCCCAATGCGCGAAGAAGCTGGTGGAGCATAAAGTCAGCACAGCGGTTTTTGAAAGTAACAATGCCGGTGCCTACTATAGCCGTGATGTGGACGCTCTTGTGAAGTCTCTCGGCGGTTCCGTGTCTGTTCGCACCAAAAGAACGATTTCCAACAAGCAGACTCGGATTGAGTTTGCGTCTGATGGCATTAAGAAGCGGTTTTATTTCAAAGACCAGTCCACTTATAAGCGTGGAAGCCAATATTGGAACTTCATGAAAGAGGTTACAACCTACACTCGTTCTGGTAAAGTCCCTCACGATGACGCACCCGATGTATTAAGTTTGGCTGAAAATGAGCTGCGTATGCTGGTAGGTTCAAAGGTCGAGGTTTTCAAACGGCCTTATTGAAAATAACCTTGCTATTGTTCTCAAAATATGATATACTGTTATCGAGGTGATAGTATGAGCAATATCAAGGCAAATGACCCTAAGTGGATAGGTTATCGGCAAAATAAGTTGACCGTCACGGGTATTGTTTTCAAGAATAAGCGGTATTTATGGGAATGTCATTGTGACTGCGGAAATACCACGATTGTGTACCCGCAACAAATGATAACTGGTAGACAAAAGGCGTGTCGTTGCGGCAAGAGCGTTACTTTTCATGAAATGCACTACAAACATGGCGGGGCAGGGACTCGGCTCTATGAGATTTGGTGCAGTATGAAGAAAAGATGTAATAACCCTCATGCCGAAAACTATCCCCGCTACGGCGGCAGAGGAATTGCAGTATGCTCGGAATGGGAACAGTTTGAACCATTTCGAGACTGGGCGCTGTCTACTGGTTATGCGGACACGCTCACTCTCGAACGAGAAGATGTAAACGGCGATTATTGCCCAGAGAATTGCACATGGATACCTCTAAAGCGGCAGGCGAGAAATCGCACCAGTAATCGGAATATTCAGATCGATGGTGAAACCCACACGCTTGTTGAATGGTGCGAAATCCGTAAATTGAATTACTCTACCGTGTATAGCCGTATTCGGAGGGGCGCTACTCCCGAAGTTGCTTTAGAGATGTGAGATGTTCTTTTTGACAAATACTGTGGCGAATGGTATAATCAAAAGTTTACTATTGACAAGCATTGGAGAGTTTGGTACAATGATAAGAGAGAAAATGGGTAGAGGGAAGGAGGTGCTGTAAGTGGGTGCGAG
>UMCS01001813.1_pt1 | contig 10628 bp, 10 predicted proteins | sample 1964281 | NCBI WGS metagenome assembly UMCS01 (sample SAMEA4835973, study PRJEB28245) | human gut metagenome | biome: gut microbiome; material: fecal sample | place: Denmark | collected 2008
GCCTGATAGAACTCACGGAAGCGGCCGCGCTGGGCGCGCTCGCCCCGGTAGACCTTGCCGATCTGGTAGCGGCGGAAGGGGAAGGACAGGTCGTTGTAGTGCAGGGCCACATACTTGGCCAGCGGCACCGTCAGGTCAAACCGCAGGGCCAGGTCGGCGTCGCCCTTGTTGAAGCGGTAGATCTGCTTCTCCGTTTCGCCGCCGCCCTTGGCCAGCAGCACCTCCTCCGCCTCGATCACCGGGGTGTCCAGCGGGGTGAAGCCGTACAGGGAATAGGTGCGGCGCAGGATGTCCATCATGCGCTCCATCTGCTGCTGCGGCTTGGGCAGCAGCTCCATAAAGCCGGACAGGGTCCGGGGGGTCATCTCAGCCATTTTCTGTCTCTCCTTTATCTTCGGTGGTTTCGTTTTGTTCGTTTGTCTCCGGCAGTTCCTCCGCGCCGGACGTTAGCGTGTGGGCGGCGGCCTCGCGGGCGGCCTCGGCCTCCGCCTCATGCTTCAGCTCCCAGGCGACCTCGCGGTAGATATCATCCAGGGCCCGGCCCTTCTTCACGCCGATGCGCTGGCCGATGACACCGCCGACTATGGCCAGCGCCAGGCCCGCATACCACAGACCCGGTACAATGACAGGCAGCAGCAGGCCCGCCAGCGCACCGAACCAGACGCCCAGCTCCTCGCAGTGGCCCCGGACGGCGTGGTAGGCACCTTTTTTCTCCCGGAGGTGCGTCATTCGCTTCAGCTGCGCCAGGCACATACCGACCCGCAGCAGCGCCAGCGCCGTCAGCGGGATGAAGATGTCCCGCACGTGGTTGTTGATGAAATCCAAAACAGCCTGCATAGCGTTCTCCTTTGTGTTTGTGTCGGCGGCGCGGACGAAAAAACGCTCCCGTCCCTGCATTGGGACGAGAGCGTAAAACACTTCGTGGTGCCACCCAAATTCGGCCTTGCGGCCCTTTTTGCTCCTGTTACGGGGAGCGCGCCGTGGATGTTTCCATCCCCGCTAACTCGCTGTCTTCACCTGTGCCTTGCCGCGGTGCACTTTCAGCCGATGGCGCACCTCTCTTGCAGCGGCGGTGTACAGGCTACTCCTGCGAGGTCTGCACGGTTATCCCTTATTGTATGCGATTTGCCGATGGTTGTCAAGCCGTAAAGGGCTTGTTCTTGGGGTTGACGATGTCACGCCAGTCCAGGTCGCCCCGGTCCAGACCCAGCACCAGCATCTCGGCGGTGGCCAGGTTGCTGGCAAAGGGCACGTTGTTCTGGTCGCACAGGCGGGAAATATACGTGATGTCTGCGTCCGGCGTTTTCTGGTTGGGGTCACCGAAGCACAGCACCATATCGATCTCATTATAGGCGATGCGGGCGGCGATCTGCTGTCCGCCGCCGTGGGCGAAGGACAGGAAGCGGTGTATGGTCAGCCCGGTAGCGTCGGCAATCTGCTGGCCGGTGCGGGCGGTGGCGCAGAGGGTGTGCTTGGCCAGGATGCCGCAGTAGGCGGTGCAGAACTGGACCATCAGCTCTTTCCGGTTGTCGTGTGCCATCAATGCAATATTCATGGAGGGCTCCTTTCCTTATATCTTCATCAGCGGGGTTTTCTGTCCCATGATGCGTTTCGCAATGTTTTCATAGGCCCGGGCGGCGTAGTAGTTCTGCTCCCGCAGCACCAGTCCGCGGTTCAGGCAGTAGGGGACGTCCGGGTCCTCCGGTATCACGCCCAGCAGCGGCAGGCCCGCCGCGTCGATGGCGTCGTCGATGGTGGTGTGCAGCTGACGCAGCACCTTTTTGGACACGCGCCCCACCACCAGATGCACCGTCCCGCTGGGAAAGGCGGACAGCTCTGCGGCGGTGCGCTGGGCGTCCCGCATGGCGGACACGTCCGTGGTGGTGATGACGATCACCTGGTCGGCCATGCACGCTGCCATCTGGAAGCCCTGACCCAGTCCGGCGGGCGCGTCGATCAGGCACCAGTCGTAGCTTTCCCGTATCTCACGCGCCAGCGCCTGCAGCTTCGGCACCGACAGGGACAGCGGTCGGTCGGCCATGGGTGCGGTCAGCAGGGAGAGGGAGGGGTATCGCTCATGGGGCACCGCCGCCTCATGCAGGGTGCAGCGGCCCTCCAGCACGTCGGAGAAGTCCATCAGCGCCCGGTCGCTGAGCCCCAGCGCCAGATCCAGGTTCCGCAGGGTGATATCGCAGTCCAGGCACAGCACCCGCTGCCCCATGTGGGCCAGCGCCAGTGCCACGTTGGCGGTGAAGGTGGTCTTGCCGGTGCCGCCCTTACCGGACGCCACGGCGATGATCTTGCCCATGGACTTCCTCCTTTCGTGGGCCGCCTATACCAGCGGCGCTTTTTTGATCCGGGCAAAGGCCCGGGGAAATTGCTTCGGTGTGTGCTGTGTTTTTTCGATGGATACGATGCGGTGCACCACGTCCGTCTCCGGCACGGTGTAGTCCGTGACGCCGGAGAGCTGTCCGCCCAGCTGGGCGATGGCGCTGTGGGCCTGCCGTATCTCCTCGTCGGTGGAGACGGACTTCATGGCGGTGAACTGTCCGCCTACCTTTACCAGCGGCAGCGTCAGCTCGCACAGTACGTTCAGCTGAGCCACGGCACGGGAGGCCGCCAGATCGAACTGCTCCCGGTGCTGCGCGGCGAATTCCTCCGCCCGGGCGTGGACGCAGGTCACATTTTTCAGCGCCAGGTCTGTCTGGACCTCCTTCAGGAAGTCCACCCGCTTGCCCAGACTGTCCAGCAGCGTGAAGCGGGCGTCCGGCGTCAAGATCGCCAGCACCATGCCGGGAAAGCCTGCGCCGGTGCCTACGTCGATGACGCGCTTGCCGGACAGGTCCAGCTGCGCCGCCAGCGCCGCGCAGTCCAGCAGGTGCAGGGTGGCAACGTCCCGGGGCGCGGTGATGGCCGTGAGGTTCATCACCTTGTTTTTTTCCAGCAGCAGTTCGGCGTAGCGCGCCAGCTTGTCCGCGGCAGCGAGGTCCAGGTCCAGGGCCGTCAGGCCGGCGGTCAGGATATCCCTCATTTCTGCTGCTCTTTCAGCAGGTCGCGGATCTCGGTCAGCAGCTCCTCGCTGGTGGGAGCCGGTTCTTCCTCCTCCTGCGGCTCCTCCTCCTTTTTGCCCAGCTTGTGCAGCTGGTTGATGGTCTTGACCATCAGGAAGATGACGAAGGCCACCAGAACAAAGTCAATGACCGTGCTCAGAAACGTGCCGATGCCCAGGGTAACGGCCTCGGTGACCACCTGGCCTGCCTCGTCCAGCACCTCCGGCTTCAGCACGATATTCAGCTGTCCCAGATCCACGCCGCCGATGAGCAGGCCGATCAGGGGCATGAACACATCGTTCACCAGAGAGGTGGTGATCTTACCGAACGCGGTACCGATGATCACGCCGACGGCCATGTCCATGACGTTGCCGCGCATGGCGAATTCCTTGAATTCCGCAAAAAACTTCTTCATTTGTGTTGTCTCCTATACTTGCGGTATAAAGTGCGCGCGATATTACAAGCTGCTATCAGTGCAGCGGTACCAGGCGCTCCTTGCCGCCCATGTAGGGCTGCAGCGCCTTGGGCACCAGCACGGAGCCGTCCGCCTGCAGGTTGTTCTCCAGCAGGGCGATGAGCATACGGGGCGGGGCCACCACGGTGTTGTTCAAGGTGTGGGGCAGGTACAGTTTGCCGTCCTCGCCGCGGACGCGGATCTTCAGGCGGCGGGCCTGGGCGTCGCCCAGGTTGGAGCAGGAGCACACCTCGAAGTACTTTTGCTGCCGGGGGGACCAGGCCTCGATGTCGCAGGACTTGCACTTCAGGTCCGCCAGATCGCCGGAGCAGCACTCCAGCTGCCGCACGGGGATATCCAGGCTGCGGAACAGCTCCACGGAGTAGCGCCACATCTTCTCGTACCAGGCCTTGGAGTCCTCGGGCTTGCAGACCACGATCATCTCCTGCTTTTCGAACTGGTGGATGCGGTACACGCCGCGCTCCTCGATGCCGTGGGCGCCCTTTTCCTTGCGGAAGCAGGGGGAGTAGGAGGTCAGCGTCTGGGGCAGCTTGTCCTCCGGCAGGATCTGATCGATGAACTTGCCGATCATGGAGTGCTCGCTGGTGCCGATTAGGTACAGGTCCTCACCCTCGATCTTGTACATCATGGCGTCCATGTCCGTCTGGCTCATCACGCCCTCCACCACGTTGCCGTGGATCATAAACGGCGGGATACAGTAGGTGAAGCCCTTGTCGATCATAAAGTCACGGCCATAGGCGGTGACGGCGGAGTGCAGCCGCGCGATGTCGCCCATCAGGTAATAGAAGCCGTTGCCGGATACACGGGCGGCGGCGTCCATATCCACGCCGTCGAAGCGTTCCATGATCTCCGTGTGGTAGGGGATGGGGAAGTCTGGGGTCTTGGGATCGCCGAAGCGCTCCACCTCTACGTTGCAGCTGTCATCCGGGCCGATGGGCACGGACTCGTCGATCATCTGGGGGATGACCAGCAGCAGCTTGTTCATGGCCGCCTCGGCGTTGACTTTCTTCTCCTCCAGCCGAGCCATGCGCTCGGCGTTGGCCTTTACGGCGGCGTTGTTGGCGTCGATCTCCGCCTGAAGGGCGGCCTTCTCCGCCTCGTCGGCACACTTCTTCAGCTTGCCGAACAGGGGGCCGTTTGCCTTGGAGATCTTGTTGCGCTCGGCCTTCAGGGCCTCGCCCTCGTTGATGGCCTCGCGGCGCTCGCTGTCCAGGGCGATGACCTCGTCCACCAGGGGCAGCTTGGCGTTCTGGAACTTCTTGCGGATATTCTCCTTTACCAGGTCCGGGTTCTCCCGGATAAACTTGATGTCAAGCATATTCTATACCTCTATTCGATGATGTTTCACGTGAAACGCTTATCGCTTTCCCAGCTTCTCCAGAGCCTCCAGCAGGGCGTTCAGGTCCTCGGTGCCGTAGTATTCCAGCTCGATGCGCCCCTTCTTTTTGCCGTTGACGATGCGGCAGGGGCGGCCCAGCTTTTCGCCCAGCTCACGGGCGGCCTCCTCAACATAATTGACGGAAAGCGCGTCCTTTTGGGGCTTTTCTTTTTTCTCGGCGGTGAGTTTTTTCACCAGCAGCTCCGTCTGGCGGACGGAGAGGGCGTCCTTGACCACGGTCTCTGCCGCGGCCTGCTGCTGTTTGCTGCCCAGCGTCAACAGGGCGCGGGCGTGTCCGGCGGAAAGCCGTCCGTCCTCCACCATGGCCCGCACCGGCTCGGTCAGCCCCAGCAGGCGCAGGGCGTTGGCCACTGTGGGGCGGGACTTGCCCACCCGCTGCGCGCACTCGTCCTGGGTCATGCCGTATTGCTCCGTCAGCACCCGGTAGCCCTCAGCCTCTTCGATAGGATTCAGGTCCTCTCGCTGGAGGTTTTCAATCATGGCCAGCTCCATGGCCTTGCGGTCGTCGGCCTCGATGACCACCACGGGCACCTGTGTCAGCCCGGCCATCCGCGCCGCCCGCCACCGCCGTTCACCGGCGATGATCTGATAGTAGCCGGATTGCAGCTTCCGCACGGTCAGCGGCTGGATGATGCCGTGTATCCGGATGGAGTCCGCCAGGTCACTGAGGGCCTCCGGCTCAAAGCTCTTTCTGGGCTGGGTGGAGCAGCTCTCTACCTGGCTGATGGGCAGCAGCAGGGAGGAGGCGCGTTCGTCCTTGGCGGCGATGACGTCATCGCCCAGCAGTGCGCTCAGTCCCTTGCCCAGACCTTTTGTGTTCGCCATACCGCGTCTCCTTTCAGCAGTTGTTCTTCCGCAAAAATTCCGCCGCCAGCGCCGTGTATGCGTCCGCGCCCCGGCAGGTCTTGTCATAGGCGGTGATGGGCTTGCCGTGGCTGGGCGCTTCGCTGAGCCGCACGTTCCGCGGGATCACGGTGCTGTACACCTTCCCGGCAAAAAACCGCTTCAGCTCCTGGGCCACCTGAATGGACAGGTTGGTGCGGCCATCGAACATGGTCAGCAGCACGCCCTCGATGTCCAGCCCCGGGTTCATGCTGCGCCGCACGATACGCACGGTGTTCATCAGGTCGCTGAGTCCCTCCAGCGCGTAGTACTCGCCCTGCACCGGGACCAGCAGACTGTTGGCGGCGCACAGTGCGTTCAGCGTCAGCAGTTCCAGCGAGGGCGGACAGTCGATGAAAATGAAATCGTAATTGTCCGCTACCTGCCGCAGCGCAGCCTTCAGCAGGAACTGCCGGTCGTCCATGTTGATCATCTCCACGCCGGCGCCGGCCAACGCCTTGCTGCTTGGCAGCACGTCGCCATAGGGCGTGGTCACGATCAGCTGGGCCGTCTCTGCGCCGTTGATGAGCGCATCGTAGACGCCGTTGCTGGTGGTCTTGTCCACGCCCATGCCGCTGGTGGCGTTGGCCTGGGGGTCAAAATCGCACAGCAGCACCCGCTTGCCAGCGGCTTTTACGGCAGCGGCCAGGTTCACGCAGGTGGTGGTCTTGCCCACGCCGCCCTTCTGATTTACGATCGCAATGATTTTCGCCACAGCAAATTCCTCTTTCTGTCTGAGTTCATTATGATAGTATATACCACCTGCATGGAGGGTTTCAAGAGGGAAAATGCAAATTTTCGCCCTTTTGTTTCACGTGAAACATAAAGGGACAAAAACAGGGCGGCTGTTTCACGTGAAACAGCCGCCCCATTCCTCATATCAGTATCACGCCGTTCAGCGGCGGCAATGTTAGATGTGCTTTCCCGTCGATGACCAGAAATCGCTGTCCAGTCACTGCGTCCTGTACGGTGGGCCGGTCCCAATCCACCGCCACCGGCAGGGGAGAGGGGCCTGCGTTCAGCGCCGTTACCGTGCGCTCGCCTCCGCGCTCACGCTCGATGGCCAGAGCGCCGCCTCGGGCCAGCAGATAGCGCAGGGCGCCCGAGCGCAGGCTCTCCCGCGTTCGCCGCAGCTGTCCCAGAGTGCGGAAGAAGTCCGTCAGCGCCGCGTCCTCGCTGCCCCAGGGGAAGGCGCCCCGGTTCAGCGGATCCTCGAAGCCCTGCACGCCGGCCTCATCGCCGTAGAAGAGGGTGGGAGAGCCGGGGAAGCTGTAGAGCAGCATTCCCGCCAGACGGAGCTTTGCCAGGCCCCGGGCCAGCTCAGTGGGGGAGAGGCGGTACGCCGCACGCTCCGCCTTGGTTTTCGGTGTGCCCTCCGCGCCCAGCAGCGTCAGAATGCGCGCTGTGTCGTGGGTGCCCAGGAAGTTCATGGCGCCATAGAAGGCGAAGGGTGGGTAGTTCTCACGAATTGTCTCCATGCTGTCGCGGAAGACCGCGGCGTCGCCGCCGGCCAGCCAGTTCAGCAGGGCCGTGCGGAAGGGGTAGTTCATCAGGCCGTGGACCTGGCGGCCCAGCAGGTATCTGCGCCGTTGGGAGTAGGCGATCTTGTTGCTGCCGTCCTCCCAGACCTCACCCAGCAGGTAAGCCCCGGGCTTTTCCGCGTCGATGGCCGAGCGGATGCCCTCAATAAAGTCGCCGGGCAGCTCGTCGGCCACATCCAGCCGCCAGCCGTCCGCGCCGCAGCGCAGCCAATGCCGGACCACGCTGTCCTGATTGCCGAAGATGAAGTCACGGTAAGCCGGCTGCGCCTCATTGACGGCGGGCAGAGTCTTCACGCCCCACCAGGCGTCGTAGTCCGACGGCCACGGGTGGAAACTGTACCAGTTGTAATATTCTGAATTCTGGCTCTGGGCCGCCCCCGGCTCCGGATAGTAGCCCTCGGCGTTGAAATAGCGGCTGTTGCTGCCGGTATGGTTGAACACGCCGTCCAGTATCACACGCATCCCACGCTGATGGGCGGCGGTGCACAGGGCGCGGAAGTCAGCCTCTGTGCCCAGCAGCGGGTCGATGGCCCGATAGTCGCCGGTGTCGTAGCGGTGGTTGCTGGCGGCCTCAAAAATGGGGTTCAGATACAGTGTCGTCACACCCAGGCCCGCCAGATAGTCCAGCTTCTCCGTGATGCCCTGCAGCGAGCCGCCGAAGAAGTCGCGGTTGGTGATCTGCCCGTGCTCGTCCGGAAGGAACACCGGCTGCTCGTTCCAGCCGCGGTGCAGCCACCGGTGCCCGGGCATATGGCTCACGTCCGGCATGGATACACGGCGGAACCGATCCGGGAAGATCTGGTACGTCACGCCGAGCCCGAACCAGTCCGGGGCGGGGGAGGGCTCGTATACCGTCAGCTGCCAGCGTGCCGCCTTCTCCGGCGCGTCCTGCACGCCATTTTTGCCGTACCACACGCAGTGCCCGTCCACGTCCGTCAGGCGGAAGCAGTACCAGCACAGCTCACCGCCAGCCGGCGCGGTGTATGTGCCGGCGAAGCCGCCCTCCGCCGGCGGCAGGGCGCACGTGTCCTCCGTGCCTGCGAACTCCCGGAGCACCAGCAGCTCGCAGCCGTAGTAGGTGTCGTCCGCCAGCGCAAAGCGCACTTCGGCGCCGCAGGGGACGGCGCCGAAGGGGTCTTTATAATGTTTGTCTCTCGAATTGAAATAGGGTCCCATGTGTGCCTCTTGTCTCTATAACAGATTTACCGCATCAGCGCGTCCTCGCCGGCGGCGGTGGCGCCGGTGCCATCCCGGGTGAACCAGGCGTTGATGATGTCCACGGCCGCATTGGCCAGCAGACTGCCGCTGCCGCCCTTCTCCACCACGATGGCGATGGCGATCTCCGGATCGTCATAGGGGGCGTAGGCCACAAAGGTGCCGTTGGCGATATCCGTACCCACCTGGGCCGAGCCGGTCTTGGCGCCGGCCTCCACCACACAGCGGGAAAAGGCGCTCCGCAGGGAGTCGTAGGTCAGATCGTGCATACCCTTGGTCACCGCCGCCATGGTGCTGTCCGAGATGTTCAGGTCGTTCAGCGGCCCCTTGCCATATACACCGATAACTCGAGAATTATCATAAGATTTTACGTTTTTCAGAAGATGTGCCTCATAGTGCTCGCCGCCGGACACCAGCGTAGCCACATAGTTGGCCAGCTGCAGGGGGGTGAACAGGTTGTAGGACTGGCCGATGGCCGCCGTGATGGTCTGGCCGTCGGTCCACTCCCGGTCGTGGGCCTCCGCCCACTCCGGGGAGGCCAGCACGCCGCTGACGTCGCCGATCTCAATGCCCGTGGACTGCCCCAGGCCGAAGGCTGTGGCGTACTCGTCCAGCTTCTTGATGCCTGTCAGCCGGCCCACCTCGTAGTAGAAGTAGTTGCAGGAGTCCACGATGGCCTGACTGACGTTGATGCGCCCGTGGGTGGTGTGGGCCTGCCGCCAGATCCAGCACATGGGCTGCGGGTCCACATAGTAGGTGTAGATACCCTTGTCCTCAATGATCGTACTGGGGGTGATGATGCCCTCCTCCAGCGCCGCCACGGACGTGCACAGCTTGAAGGTGGAGCCGGGGGCGTACACGCCCTGGGTGGCCCGGTTAAACATGGGCAGGCGTTCGTCCTTCACCAGCTCATCATAGTCCTGGTTGAACGTCTCCAGATCGTAGGTGGGGTAGCTGGCCATGGCCAGTACCTCGCCGGTGCCGACCTGAATGACCGCCGCCGCGCCGCCGCGCTCGTTGCTGTCCTTGTCGATCATGCCCTGAATGGTACTGGCCAGCGTGTCCTCCACCACCTGCTGCAGGTCGATGTCGATGGTCAGCGCCACGGTGCCGCCGGGCTGGGGCTCCCGGGTGTACAGCTCGCCGGTGATCTTGCCGTTCTCGTCGGTGGTGATGAGCCGCTTGCCGTCCTTGCCGTGGAGATATTCCTCAAAGGCCTTCTCCACGCCGTCCTTGCCCACCAGGTCATTCATATTGTAGCCCTTGTCGGCGTAGCCCACATAGCCGGTGCTCTCGTCGCTGCGCCACTCCTCCTGCCATATGGCGCCCACGGTGCCCAGAATGTGCGCCGCCAGCTTGGTGTTGTACACCCGCGCCGCCGCTGTCTTGATGGTCACGCCCCGGTACTTTCCGTCGGTGATGCGGCCCAGCAACTCCGTGGATACATCCTCGGCAAAGGTGTAGCTGCTGCGCCCGTCCAGTTCATACCGCACACCCACGATCAGACGCGCCTGCGCGTCGGTATAGCTGTCGTCGACCTTGTAGAGCTTCCGCATGGCGGCCAGCACTTCCGCGCTGCCGCCGTCCGTGGGCAGCTTGTTGTCGTCCAGATACTCCCGGAAGCTCTCGGTCAGGCTTTTGCTGGTCAGCTGGGGAGAGGACCCTGTGGTCATGGGCAGGGTGTCGTTCCATGTGACGCCCTGCTCCTGACACAGCTGTATCAGCTGCCAGATGGCGTCGTTCAGCGCGGCCTCGTCCTTGCCGAAGCTGCTCTTGTCTACCACCAGCGTATAGGCCAGCCGGTTGCTCACCAGCACCTTGCCATTCCGGTCGGTGATGATGCCCCGGGAGGCGGTCACCGTTTCGCTGGCGGTGTTGCTGGTGATGGATCTGGCCCGATTTTCGCTGCCGTGCACCACCTGTGCGTCATACAGCACCGCAAAAAACAGCACCAGAAACGCACAGAAAAACCCCAGCAGCACATATACCCGCCGCCGGGAGGGGTGAGGATTTTTCATCATAGCTTGGTTCTCCTATGGTCATTCGCTCAGTGTCCGCCGCTGTGC
>UMCS01056683.1_pt1 | contig 10623 bp, 6 predicted proteins | sample 1964281 | NCBI WGS metagenome assembly UMCS01 (sample SAMEA4835973, study PRJEB28245) | human gut metagenome | biome: gut microbiome; material: fecal sample | place: Denmark | collected 2008
GAAAGCGCCTTCGTAGATGCGCCACTCCAGCAGCATACCGCGGTGCAGGGCCACCAGGTCCGCCACCAGCTCCTCGCGGTCGCGGTCGGGGTGGATCGTGCCCTCCTGCTTGCAGCCGTCCACCAGCTCACGCAGAACGCGAAAATACACGCGCTTCTCGTTGTCCCGCAGGATGCCCTGCTGGGGATAGCGGATGCCGTGGATAAAGCTGCGGTAGAGGGACGGGTCCTCGGCGCTGATGACCAGGGTCTGACCCACAAAGTCCAGCAGCTTATCGTGCCAGGAGTTGGCCTCGTCGGCCAGGTAGCTCTCCTCCAGCACGCTGTACTGGGCGTCCACGCTGCTGGTCACCTGGATGACCAGCTCGTCCTTGCTCTTGAAATAGTGGTAGATGTTGCCCACAGAGCAGCCCACCGCCTGGGCGATCTGCTCCACAGAGACATTCTCAAAGCCCTCCTTGTCGAACAGCTCCAGCGCTACGTTCTGGATACGACTACGCATTTCCAGGGCCTGTTTTTTCCGGGGGGTAAGCTCTTTTTTCATAGAGATATACGCACTCCTTCGGTGAATGGTTTTTTCTATCATAACAAGTTTTGGGCGGCAGGTCAAGGCATGAACGCGCCGGAAAACAATAAGTTTGGAAATTTTGAAAAAAGGGGTTGACAATTCAGCCGGTACATACTATAATCTCACTTGTTCGACGCGCGAGTGGTGGAATTGGCAGACTCGCTAGATTCAGGTTCTAGTGCTCACTACGGGCGTGCGGGTTCAAGTCCCGCCTCGCGCACCAAAATGTGTAGACAAAAGAGATACACAGCAGAAATACCGCACGAAAGTGCGGTATTTCTGCGTTTTTTAGAAAAATAGAGGAATATCAAGAGAAAATAATTCGATTTCCAAAATTGACGCTCCGTTTTTTCAAAATCACGGGAACGAGAGATGCATCGAGGGCAATTTGAAACCAAAAGTGTTTCGAACCCCTCTTCTCTCCCCACAGAGCCCCAATCGCTTGCTGAATTCATTGGTAAGCGGTTGGGGCTTTTTTATATTCCCCGCCAGGATCAGCAGTTTGGCGCTTATGCTTCGTTTGTCTGTGATTCGTTGTTGGTATTGGTAATCGCTTTCTGCCATGGTTTTGGATATACTTGCGTTGCCAATCAAGGAAGGAGGCCGGCAGCAAATGGCAGAGACAAAGAACCTATGCGCGCAGATCGACCTGGCCCTCCACACGAAAGTGTGTGAGGAGCGTGAGCAAATGGGCCTGACTACCAGCCAGTACATCACCCAGCTGCTTACTGAATACTACGAGATGAAAGAAAATGGAGGGAAAAGCGCCATGGCCAACAGCGGAAACAGAACGATGGCATTCCAGATCCCGGAGGACCTCTTCCAGCGCATCAAGGCGCACCTGGAGAGGGAGACGGCCCGGACCGGCAAAAAACTCACGCAGCGGGAATTCGTCCTGGGGCTGATCGAGGAGGCGCTGGACGCGGCGGAACAGCAGGCCACAGTGGAGGGCGTAAGCGCCCCCTGTGAGGACAGTGCGCCCCAGGACAGCACCCAGCCCCAGGAGGACAGAGAAACCGCCGTGTCGGGCGAGGAGTGGGCCGAGTGAGCCCCCCGGCGCCACAACAGCCAATCAGCAGATAAGAGGCCCCCGGAACATCTCAAACAAGGAGATGTTCCGGGGGCCTCTTTTCGTTTTTGACAGAAGAAGGAGGTGAACTACCACGAGACAAAGTACAGCCCCAGCGTTCCGTTTCACAGACAAGGAGATGGAGATCGCCAAGGAGACTGACCTGCCGGACCTGCTGGAGCATCTGGGCTATCAGCTCAAACGGGTGGGCAGGTATTACACCACCAGGGAAATGGACAGCCTGCGCATCAAGGACCGGCGCACCTGGAAACGGTACTCCAATGGAACCGGCGGAGACGCCATCACCTTCCTGCAGGAGTTTTGCGGGAAGGACTTCCGGGAGGCCGTGAACTACCTGCTGGAGTATCACGGACAGCGTGCCAGGGACTCCCCCGCCCCGCATCCCAAACCAGTCCAGCCAACGGAGAAACCGGAATTTTCCCTGCCTGTGCCCAACCGGGATCAGCGCCGGGTGTTTGCCTATCTTCAAAAGAGAGGCATTGCGCCCCAGGTGATCCGAGGCTTCATCAACGCCGGCCTGCTGTATGAGGACGCCGAGCATCACAACTGCGTATTTGTTGGCAGAGATGAGCACGGCAATCCGAGATTTGCCAATAAACGCGGCACCTATGACCGAAATGGCTCTGGTTTCAAAGGGGATGTCCCCGGCAGCGACAAGGCCGTGGCCTTCCGCCTGCCCTGCGACCCGGCTCTGGATTGGGTGGCGGTTTTCGAGGCCCCCATCGACCTCATGAGTTTTTGTACGCTGCATCGTCAGGTGCGCAGCAACGCCGTTGCCCTGTGCGGTCTTTACCGGGGGCCGCTGGACACCTATCTGCGGGAGAACCCGCACCTGAAGCACATCGTTTTGTGCCTGGATACGGACGGTCCGGGGCAGGAAGCCAGGTTGAGGTTCCAGGCGGAGTATTCCAAAATGGGCTACACCGTGTCCGGCAGGACGCCAGCCCAAGGCAAGGACTGGAACGAATACCTTCAGCAGTGCTGCCAGGCCAAAGAAAGGGGGGATCGGCGGCAAGCCCGAAACAGATGATATGATCCCGGCCAACGATCAAATTAAAATGGAGGAATCTCAATGAAACGCATTCTGACCACCCTGTGCGCCCTGGCCATCGTTATGGCCGGGAGCATTCCCGCCCTGGCTGCTGAAGCGGATGCCGATGCGGGCCAGAGCGCCAGCTATTACCCCATCTCCGTAAACGAATACACATACGGCAGCCTGGATGAGCCCCGTGTGGAGAAGGTCTATCAGTTGTCCCTCTCGGATGACCCAGCCGGCATCCCTACGGACGACTTTGTGCGTAACGGCCGGCTGTACTACCTGTTGGACATGACCCGGAAAAACGAAGTGGGGGTGGACACCAAGCCCTATATCGAGACGGTCACCCAGGCCAGCGACACCAACGACATGGAGACCATCCTGCAGCAGTTGAACGCGGAACTGGAAGTGACCACAGAGGACGGATACAGCGGTACCCTTCACCTGGACCACACCACCGTCAAGGTGACGGTGGATGGCTACGCCACCAAGACCCAGGCCCTCTCTGCCAGCCGGAGCTACCCCAATCTGTCTGAGGCGGATGTCTCCCTCATCCCTAAGAGCATCGAGGAAAAGGGCAATACCCTGACCCTGGCAGATGTCCAGTGGGACAGCGCGGAGCAGACGGACGGCGCCGGCGGGATCGTCACCCGCTATACTGCCACTGCCAGCTATACCGGCTCCAGCAGCTATCAGTACGCCACCGGCTACACTGTGACGGCAGATTACAGCGGCGAGGTGGCCAAGCCTGACTGCGATATGGTGACCTACACCGCCATCTTCGGCAGCACCGAGGCCCCGGAGGAGGCCACAGCAGAGCAGGGAGAGAGCACTGCCGTGGATCTCTCCGCGCTGAAGATCCCCCTGCTGGTGGGCGGCGCGGCTGTGGCTCTGGCGGCCGGAGGCGTATTTGCCGTGAAAAAGATCAAGGAGAGGAGATGATCCTATTTGAAATTACGCAGTCTCCTTCTGGCCTTCCTGCTGTCTATCCTCTGCATTGGACAGGCCAGCGCATTGGAGTACACCATGGAGGCGCCAGATGACTATTTGTTTGCCCGGCCCACCAGTGACAGCACCATCTATGAGTGGGAAGATCCCAATGTGGACCGCAGCAAGAACACAGCCCTGATCCCCCCCACCTTTGGCTCTCCCACCAGTTATCTTCCGGGCTCCGGCACCCCTCTGACGCCCAACCTTGTTCCCGGCGCACTGGACGGCGGTCTGGTATCCCAGACAGGCAGCGTCAGCTACCCCGCGGTAGATGCAGGCGCCAGCTGGACGGACACGGCATCCACCGGCTGGACGGACGTGACCAGTGACCTCTACTACTCCGGGGGCTATCTTGGGACCCTCAAGATCCCCGCCATCGGCCTGTCCGTCAAGGTCTATGAGGGCACGGACAGCGCCACGCTCGCCAAGGGTGCGGGCCATTTCCCGGACAGCAGCATCTGGGACGGAAATGTTTGTATCGCGGGGCACAACCGGGGCGTCCGGGACGACTTCGGAGACCTGCACACCCTGGAGGCTGGCGATACCGTCACCTGGACCACCAAATTGGGGACAAGGACTTATGAGGTGGTCAGCGTCCAGAAAGTTCTGGAAACGGACCACAGCGGCACCGCTGCCGCTACAGACAACCGCCTCACACTCTTTACCTGTGTTCGAAATGAGAGCGCCTATCGCTGGCAGGTGCAGGCGGTGGAGAAATGAGATGGAAATATTGGCGGAGGATCATGCGCTAGGCCCCCCGGTTCCGAGGAAACTCGGAACCGGGGGGCCTTTTTCGCATTTCACGCAAAAATTGCTTAAAACAGAGAATGACATAAAGGAGGCACCATGAAAAAACTGCTATCCCTATTCTTGGCCTTTGTTATGGCACTCGGTATTCTGCCCGCCGGAGCCAGCGCCGCCGACAGCGTGGAGGCCGCGCTGGGCGAGGTCAACATCTACAACGGCGAGTATGAGCTGGGGTATCTGTCCATCAACGGGGCAGTCAAAAAGCAGATCTATACCTATTTTCTCTATGAGGCCAACGATGGCACCATGCGGGAATCTCCCGCTTACTGCGTCAACCCCAACACCTCCGGCGTGCCCCAGACCGTGGGCCCCGGCGAGAGCATCAAATATCTGGCCGAGGAGAGAGCCAGCGATCCCAAGGTGGTGGGCATCATCTCCAACGGCTATCCCCACCGCAGTCTGGAGGAATTAAATCTCGACAATAAGTACCAAGCCTACTACGCCACCAAAATGGCCCTCTGGTGCTATCTGCTCCCCAACTGGAACATCGCAAATCTCAAAGTCGCGCCTGGACTCACTGGCTCCGAGCTGGACATCGGGAACCGCATCCTGGCCGCCGCCAAGGACATCTATAAGCGGGGAACCACCTATAACTATATGCTGGAACCTCGGATGACCGCCACGGCGGAGACCTCCGTGGCCTATCCCGTGACCATTGACGGCCAGGAGTACCAGCAGCAGGTATTCACCGTCTGGAGTGAGACCTGGGTATATGACTACGATGTGGCTGTGTCCTTCTCTGACCCGGCCAGTGTGCCTGCCGGCACAAAGATCGTGGACATGGACAACAACGAGATCACCGCCGTTACCACCGAGCCCACCGGGGACGGCTATGCCGGACAATTCAAGGTACTCTATCCCGCATCCAGTGTCCAGGGCCAGTCTGGAAATGTCCAGCTCTCCCTGTCCGCGCCCGTGGCCCAATATGCCGCCATGTACGCCATCTGCCAGGAGAAGGACAAGTACGGTGAATTGCAGAATTATATCTGCGACCTGGACAACAATGTGCGGCTGGACCTGGCCGCCGTCAGCGCCTACTCCGACAGCGGGGAGCCCGCGCCGGACGAGACGGCCTTAAAAATTGTGAAACTGGAGGAAGGCACAGAGATCCCCCTGGAGGGGGCTGTGTTCAGTGTGTATGACCCGGAGGGGCGCAAGGTGGGCTCCTATTCCACCGGCCCGGACGGGACGGTCACCATCCCCCTGACCCTGGAGGGCCACTACACCGTGACCGAGGACATCCCTCCCCGGTATCACCTGCTCCCGGCGGAGACCACCCAGCACGTTGACGTGGAGTATAACAAGACCACCACCGTGACCTTCACCAATGCCCCCTACGGCTCCCTGCGGGTGGAGAAGCGGAGCAATACCGGCGATGCCCTCTCCGGCGTCACCATCCAGATCAAGCACATCGAGACCGGGGAGACCCGCACCGGCCAGACCCGGAACGGCGTCATCGTCTTTGACGAGCTGACCCCCGGCGGCTGGGAAGTGCGGGAGGTGGCCGGTATCGAGGGCTGGATCGCGGAGACGGACACAGTGCAGACCGTGGCGGTGGTGACAGGTGAGGAATCCACCGCGACCATCGTCAACCAGGAACTGCCCGGACTGCGGATCACCAAGTATGAGCGGGGGACCATGACCCTCATGCCCAATGTGTCCTTCGAGATTTTCCGGGACGCCGAGAGCCTGGGCATCTTCCAGACGGATGAGTTCGGCCAGATTTTGCTCACCAACTGTCAGCCGGGCACCTACCGGGCCGTGGAGGTGGATACTGGCGGAGACGGCCATGTGCTGGACACCACGCCCCAGGAAATCGAATTAAAGGCCGGGGATGGTATCAAGGACCTGGTATTTTTCAACGACAGGCTGCCGGGAATCCATTTAATCAAGGTGGACAGCGCCGACCTCTCCAAACCGATCGCCAACGCCCGTTTCCGTTTTGAGGCGGTGGACGGCAGCTTTGGCCCAGTGGAGTACACCACTCTGGAGGACGGGACCATCGACCTGAGTAAGCTCCCCGTTGGCTCTTATGTGGTGACTGAACTGGAGTGTCCGGGCTACATCGTGGACGATGCCCAGCGCATTATCCATTTAGATGGAAACGAGCAGGCTCAGTTTGTTTTCACCAACAGCAAGCTCCCTTCGCTTTATCTGTATAAGGAGAGCAGCGATGGGACGCCCCTGGGCGGCGTCACTTACCGCCTGGCTAAAATCGAGGACGGCTCCCGGTATCTGGACCGCACCACTTCTGCCGCCGGAGAGATCTGCTGGGAGGGCCTGGAGCCTGGCGTCTACTCCCTGCAGGAGGTGTCCACGGTGTCGGATCACATCCTGGACACCACGGAGTACCATGTGGAACTCTTCCCCGGTAAGGACAGCACCATCTGTCTGCAAAATGACAAGCGGCCAAATTTGACCGTGGTGAAACGGGACGCCGACAGCGGGGAGCCAGTAGCCGATACCGTGTTCCTGGTGGAAGCGGCAGACGGCCACAGCGTGGACGAGATCAAAACCGGGCCAGATGGGACGGCCACGCTGGAGAACCTGCTGCCCGGCGTGTACGAGATCTCCGAGAAGTCGGTGCCGTCCCCCTATCTCCCGGACGCCCCCAGCCAGCTGGTCACCCTTTATCCCAACCGGGACAGGACGGCCTATTTTGAGAATCACAAGGCACCCACCATTGAAATTATCAAGGAGAACAGCATCACCCATGACCGGCTCTCCAATGTGCGTTTCCAGGTGTGGTACGCCAGCAACGACACGGAGACTGGCGAGTACAACGACCTGGGCATTTTCACCACAGACGAGAACGGACGCATTGAACTGACCGGCCCGGCCAACGGCCTGCGGGATGGCTGGTTCCGGGTTAAGGAACTGGCCCCGCCCACAGGCTTTTCCATCAAGGACAGCGACACCCAGGAGGTATTCATCCAAGCCGGCAAGGGCCATACTTTCCTGTTTGAGAATACCCCCCTATCGGCCCTCTGTGTATGGAAGTACGACAGTGTGACCGGGACCGCGATTGAGGGGGCCGTGTTCCAGGTCCGTTATCTCAGCGGAAGCGCCTCCGGCACCGGCGGCACGGTGATCGGCACCTACCGCACTTCGGTCAACGGCTCCTTTACCGCGACAGGCTTAGAGGAGGGCACCTACATCGTAGAGGAACTCTCCAGCGATGGCAGCCACGTCATCGACACATCGCCCCAAACTGCCTACATCAGCGGTGAGGAGCAGGCCGTGGTGCAGCTCTACTTCGGAAACAGCCCCAAGGGGGCCGTTTTGGTAAAGAAGGTATCGGATGATGACAAGAAACTCCCGCTTTCCGGCGTGGAGTTCCTGGTCACAACTTCGGATGGCGCTGTGGTGGGCGACAGCAACGGAAAATTCGTAACGGACAGCTCTGGCTCCTTCCTGGTGGAGAATGTAGACCCCGGCACCACACTGGTCATCAAGGAGACCAGGGCCAAGGAGGGCTACCTGCTGGACGATACCCCGCAGACCGTCCAGGTCAAGGCGGGCCAGACGGTCACGGCGGAATTTCGGAACAAACCCCTGGGCAATCTGGTGATCGAGAAATGGGGGCGGAACGGCACAAGCACCGTTCCTCTGGAGGGCGTCAAATTTGAGATCAAATACGCCAACGGACAGTATGTGGACGCCGCCGGAGGCACCTTGTCCTCAAACGGCCTTTACTACACCGACTCCACGGGGAAGATCACCCTGTCCGGGATCACCGGCACTGTCATCGTGACGGAACTGGAGAGCGTGGAGGGCTACACCATCGACCCGGACACCCAAAGCCAGACCGTCACCATCAACCCCAATGACACCCAAACGCTCCGATTTTTTAACAATGCCGTGGGCGGCGTTGAGATCATCAAGGTCTCCGAAGCGAACAAAACCCAGCGGCTTTCCGGCGTGACCTTTGAAATCCGGCGGGTGTCGGACGATGCCCTGGTGGACACGGTGACCACCGGCTCCTCCGGCAGCGTCTTTGTGACACTGGAGGATGGCAATTATTACGCCGTGGAAACCGAGAGCGCCCAGGGCTTCAAACTGGACAGCACGCCCCACTATTTCACCGTAAAGGACGGGGAGACCACCAAACTCACCGTGACCAATGCCCCCATCTCCGGCATCCTGCTCCACAAAATTTCCACTGCGGACGGCGAGGGCATCCCCGGCGTCTCCTTCATCCTATATGACAGTGGCCACAACCCCATCGACCAGCAGACCACCGATGACCGGGGCTACGCCTGGTTTGATGGCTTGACCGAATCGGGCCGGTACTATCTGCGTGAATTGGAGAATGAGGGCTACATCCCGGATACCCAGTTGCGTACAGTCTATGTCAAGGCTGGGGAGACCACGCTGGTGGAGTGGGAGAACACACCCATCACCGGCCAAATCCAAATCCTCAAGAAGTCTGCCGACTACAACCCCACCAACGGCCTGCCCGCCGGCACGCTCCTGGAGGGGGCCGTGTTTGAGATCTACGACAAGGCAGGCAACTTGGTGGACACCATCAAGAGCGACAGCCGGGGCCTGGCCGTATCAAAGCAACTTCCCCTCTCGCGCTATACCATCCGGGAGGTCAAGGCCCCGGACCATTACGGCATCAATGAGACGGAGCTGACTGCCTATCTGGAGTATGAGGGACAGATCCTGCGTTTTGAGGTCACCAACAAAAGCCTGAGTACCGGCGTGGCAATCACCAAAACCGGGCCCAAGGAGGCCATGTCCGGCCAGCCGGTCAATTACACCTTCTCCGGGATCGCCAATACATCCAATGTCCGGCTGGACAGTTTTTATTGGCGCGATACTTTGCCCGCCCAGGTGCGCCTGGAGCAGGTGGTGACCGGCACTTACAACTTCCCCGGCACCTATAAGATCACCTACCGGGTGAACGGCGGGGAGTACCAGACCCTGGCGGATAACCTGTCCACCGCGCAAAATTACACCCTAGCCGCATCCCCCGCAGCCCTGGGGCTTGCCGCCAATGAGCGGGTAACGGAGATCATGTTCGTATTTGGACAGGCTCCCGCGGGCTTCGCCCAGGTGGAGAAGCCCATGCTGAAATGCACCGCCGTCAGCGGCCTGGCCGCAGGAAGCTCCTTCGTGAACATCGCGGATGTGGGTGGCCTCTATCACGACCAGTGGGTGCAGGCCATCAGCCGCTGGGTGACCACGGTCTATGGCAAGCCCACGCCCCTGCCCAGAACCGGATATTGATCCCAGGCGGGGAGGCCCTTGTGGGCTTCCCCGCTTATGTATGAATGAATACTACCATAAAAAATCCATCTGAAAAAGGAGAAAAAGACTATGCTGAAGATCACTGCCATCGGGAACCTGACCAACGATGTGGAACTGAAAATGAACGAAGTGACCGGAAAGCCCTATGCCATCCTGCGCATCGCCTCGGACCGCCGCTATCGGGACCGGGACGGCAACCGGCTCACCGACTTTATCTCCATCAAGGTGCGCGGCCCTCTGGCGGAACGGTGCGCCGCCTTCGCCTGGAAGGGGTGCAAGCTGGCCGCCGTGGGCGATTTTGAGACCATCGCTTTTGAGGACGACCCCACCCGACAGCCCGGTTTTCTCATCAAGGCCACCGAGGTGGAGTTCCTGTCCCCCCGGAAGGTGGAGGAGGCGGCTGGCGCGGCCGATGAGGACGGCAGCACCGGGGAGGCCGCCTGATGCGCAACACCGGGACCATTTACAGCAGCACTGACCGCTCACCTGTGGTGCTGCCGGAGATGGCTGATCTGCTCCCCCCGCTGACGGGGGAGCAGATCGCCGCATTGGAGTCGGACCTGCTGAAGAACGGCTGTTATTCCCCTATCATTGTCAACGAGGACATGGTCATCATTGACGGGCACAACCGCCAGAGGCTGTGTAAACAGCATGGCCTGCCCTATCAGATGGCCGTGTTCTCGTTTGAAGATCTGCTGGAGGCCAAGCAGTGGGCGCTGGAGACCCAGAAGGGCCGGCGCAATCTGGACAAGTGGGAGTTGGGCAAGATCGCACTAAAGCTCAAGCCGGAGGTTGAGGCGAAAGCGAGGGCCAATATGTCCGCTGGCGGTGGCGATCAGAAAAGTGAAAACGCAAAATCGGGTTCGGCAACATTGCC
>UMCS01057626.1_pt1 | contig 10618 bp, 9 predicted proteins | sample 1964281 | NCBI WGS metagenome assembly UMCS01 (sample SAMEA4835973, study PRJEB28245) | human gut metagenome | biome: gut microbiome; material: fecal sample | place: Denmark | collected 2008
AAGGAAAACGCATTGAGCGTGAGCGCCTTTTGTTGCCCCGTATGGTTTTCGTTCATATCTCCCGTCAGGAAATGGCTGCCGTCCGAAGTACACTGAATGTATACGATTTCCTTCGTGATCGTTCCACCGGGGCTCCTACCTGTATCCCTGATGCGCAAATGGCTGATTTTCGCTATATGCTCGATTACTCCCAGGATCAGGTGATCCTGACAGGAGAGTCCATTCCCAAAGGTACTCGTGTAGTAGTTGCCAAGGGCGATTTACAAGGCTTGCGGGGAGAATTGGTCCGCTATAATAATAAATATCATATTTTAGTACGTATCGATATGTTCGGTAGCGCTATGGTTACAATTCCGGCTAGCTACGTCCGGAAAGAGAAATAAAAAGTATATATGTAAAGAAAATACCATTATATGTAATGGCGATAACAATATATGTAACGGGTGATAACAATATATGTAATGTCCCGTTACGTCGTTAGATACAATTCTATTGGATATTATTACTCTTCTATACAAATAAAAACCGAAAAGAATCGACGAATCATAATTCATTCCTTTTTAAAATGAAAAATTCTCTGTGTAATTCTGTGTCCTCCGTAGTGAAGAAACTCTTGGAGTATGGCGAGGACGGTACTCCTGTCTATGTGAATGAACTTACTGCGTTAAATCAAGAACTCCGTAACTTGTGTGCTGATCTTCTTCTTCAGAAAGGAGAATCTCCCGAAGAAGAGGCTGAAATACTTGTTACTTTGTTCAAAGGTTACGATACCATGCTGTTTAATTTCTCCTCTGAGAATGAACAGGTTATTCAAGAATTATTGGATCGTTCAATGACTGTTTTAGAAAAACTACCAGCCTCTGTATTGAAATGTCAGTTGCTGCTGGAGTGCTTTGAGCAGACGGGAGATGAGGAACTGATAACTAGCTTAGGGACCGTTTTGGATGTCATGAGTATAATGTAAGTCAGGGATAAACCTTTTTTTAGTGAATTTTTTACAATCAATAGAGAGTTATGTTGTTCCAAACTGTAAAAGTCTAATTAATGGAATTTATTTCTTTTATTAGAATATTGTTTATAAATCCTTATTAAATGAATAAAGGGGGCAAACATATTGCAAAGAATACTGTGATATTGTATTTACGTATGATGGTAACTATGTTGGTTACATTATATACGTCGAGGATTATATTAGAAAGTCTTGGAATTGAAGATTATGGTATTTATAATGTTGTAGGAGGAGTTGTCACATTATTTTCATTTATAAATGGTGCAATGACAAGTGCAACTCAGAGATATATAACTTTTGCCATAGGGAAAGGCGATGCAATAGGACTTCCTAAAGTATTTTGCATTAGTCTTTTATCACATATTTCTATAATAGCTATAGTATTGTTCTTTTCGGAAACTATTGGATTATGGTTTTTAAACTCTTATATAAGTATACCTAATGGAAAAATAGTAGAGGCTAACTTGGTCTACCAATTTTCAATTTTGGCTTTTTGCTTTCAGATTATAAAGGTTCCATATGACGCGAATATAATTGCACAAGAGAAAATGTCCATTTATGCATATGTAAGTATTGCAGAAGTAATAATGAAGCTTTGTATTGCTTTCTTGTTGCAATTGTTTTTTAGTGATAGACTTGTTTTATATGCTTTCTTGATATTTTTTTCGTCTGTTTTATTTTTCTTTTTAAACAAATTTTTTTGTTTGAAGATGTATCCATATTGTAAATATCATTTCTATTGGGATAAGGATATATATAAAGAATTAATGAGTTTTTCTGGTTGGAGTTTCCTTGGTCAAGTCGCTATTGTATTTTCTAGTCAGGGGAATAATATATTATTAAATATGTTTTATGGAGTAGTTGTCAATGCGGCATTAGGAATTTCAAATCAAGTAAATTCTGCACTGATGAGTTTTGTTAGTAATTTTCAGACAGCTTTTAAGCCTCAGATAACTAAGTCTTATGCAAATAATGATTTTGAATATCTTTTCAATATGATGTTTTATACATCTAAAATGTCATTCTATTTGATATATTTATTGGCTATTCCAATTATTTTTAATATAGATGCTATTTTGAATTGTTGGCTAACTGTTGTTCCAACTTATACTGCCAATTTTTGTATATTAATGATTATTTATTCATTACTTGATGCTGTGACCGGTCCTTTTTGGATGGCTATTTTTGCAACTGGAAAAATAAAGAAATATCAAATAATATTGAGTGTGTTTATTTTTTCTAGTATTATCTTGTCTTACTTTTCACTTTATTTTGGAGGATCTCCGGAAAGTGTGTTATGGATAAGAGTTGGTATAAATGTCTTAGTATTGTTGATTAGAGTCTATTTTGTAAAATATTTGTTGGGAGTTCCTTTAGAGCTTTTTTTGCATAAAGTGTTACTTCCAGTTGGTTATGTCGTTATATTAAGTATTCCTTTATCTTATCTAGTATACATGCAAATTTATAATTTTCATTTTATTTTTATTCTTGTTGTAATATTACTATTAAATGGAGTTATAGTAATGTTTGCTGGTATAAATAAGAATGAAAGAAGACAAATATGTAATATGGTATATAATTTAAAACTTAAAAGAGTGTAAATATGGAATCTCATGATATCGGTTTCTATTGGGATGACTTTGAGGTTGGGAAGACATTTGTTCATAGCCTTTCTAAAACGATTTTTGAAAGTGATAATAATCTTTTTTGTCTTTTGACAATGAATTATCATCCTGTACATACAAATGTTGATTATGCTGCTAAGAACCAACATGGTAGAATATTAGTTGTTGGAACATTAGTTTTCTCTTTGGTTGTTGGAATGACTGTTCCTGATATTAGTGGCAAAGCAATTGCTAATTTATGCTATGAAGATATTCAACACTTGGGTCCTGTATTTATTGGAGATACCATATATTCTAAAACAATAATTCTTGAAAAGTATCCTTCCAATTCTAAAAAGGATAGAGGAATTGTTTATGTGAAGACTATTGGATATAATCAGAATGGAGAGGAAGTTATAAGTTTTAAGCGTAAAGTTTTAGTAAAACGAAGAGAATATGAGTCATCTATTTAGAAGTTTGATGTTTGTGCCTGCTCATAATGAGCGCTTATTGAATAGTGCATCTAGATCGGATGCAGATGTATTAATTTTAGACATAGAAGATTCTGTTCAACCAGTGTCGAATAAGATAGTAGCACGAAATAATATTGTTAAATATATTAGTGGTAATATTTTTTTTGACCGTCCTATCTATCCTAGAATTAATGATAGAGAAAGTGGTGAATTATTGAAAGATATTTATGCGTTAACAATTCCAGGTGTTTCGGGATTTATGTATCCTAAATCGACTAAAGGAGAAGATATATATTTTATTGGTAAGCTGTTAGAAACTGTAGAGTATGAAAAAGGTTTTCCTATTGGAACTTTTAAAATAATTCCTTTGATAGAAACTGCAGGGGCAATTGTTAACTTGAAAGATATTTGTACGGCATGTTCCAGAGTTGTGGCTGTTGCTTTTGGTTGTGAAGATTATGTGACAGATTTACGTGGAGAACATGATGAGAAAGGAGAAAGTATATTTATGGCTAGATCTTTAATCTCAGCTTGTGCTAGAGCTTGTAACATTTATCCAATTGATACTGTTCATATCAAGGTACATGATTTAGAGGATCTAGAGAAAAATTTGATTTTGTCTAAAAAATTAGGATTTGAAGGTATGCTTGTATTAAATCCTAAAGAATTACCATTGGTACACAGATATTTTTCTCCTACTCAAGAAGAAGTTGAGTGGGCGAAAGAGATGTTAGCGTTAGCGTCTGATTCTGTTAGTGAAGGCAAAGGAGTTGCAGTCAAGGGAGACAAATTCATAGGTCCTCCAATGGTAAAAATGGCTAATAATATACTGATGAAGCAACAATTAATAAGAGAAAAAGTACAATGATAACTTTTGATAGTTTGCGTAATGATTTAAAGGCGCTAGGGGTTTCCAGTGGTGATTTGCTTTTTTTACGAATATCTTATAAAGCTATTGGAAGGGTAGAAGGAGGACCGAAGACTTTTGTTGATGCCTTACTAGATGTAGTTGGGAAAGAAGGAACAATTGTTGTTACAGCTTTTCCTTCTAGATATAGTTCCTTTACAAGATTATTTTATAAATATAGTTTTTCTAATAAGCTAATTTCTAAAACGGGAGCTATTTCTAATATTGTATTATCAAACCCGAATGCTTCTGTTTCTGCTCATCCTACTTTACCATTTGCGGTAATAGGTGCAAAAGCACAGGAACTGATAGCGCATAAAGATAATGATGACTTTGATAATTATGATATTTTAAAGAAAATGCTTTTTATGAATGGAAAATGTCTGCGCATTGGAGGTGAACCTTTCGATGGGACAACACATATAGCTTTAACGGATTTTCTAAAAGAAATGGGATATTATCAAGTTAGAGAGTCCAGTGGACGATATTATTATAATAGTAAAAATAAAAAGATTTGGTATGATAAACTACCTTCATTATTCTGCCCTCAAGGATTTTTCAATTTTTATCAGAAGAAATTGAAAGGTTCGATTATTATTTCATCTGGATATGTTGGTGAGGGAGAGGCTGTTATAACAGATATGTCTACCTCTTATAGGATTGAAAAAGAGGAGTTATTTAAAAATTCATATGCTTTATTTTGTGATGATCCAGATTGTATATGGTGTAGAGTGTCTTATAGTTATTCTGACTTATCTTATTTTAATTATATAAACAATCAGTTCAAGCAATTATTTAAGAAAGAATCCAAAAAAGCGATGAAAAATATATATAATGTATTATTGCTTGTTTTTTTTGGAAAAAAGTGCCAATAAAACTGTTTTTACTATGAAAATAAATGGGCAAGTATTTACAATAAAACAGTTGTTTTTTTTAATCTTATATTATAGTATTTTATTCTATATGCCTTGTAGTACAAATCTTGTATTTGGAAAACTTATGAAGCAATGGCGATATTTATGTTGCCGAAATATATTTTTGAAATGTGGTCGTAATGTTAATATTGAACGAAAGGCTATTTTTGGCTCTGGAAGGAATCTTATCATTGGTGATAATTCTGGTATTGGAATAAATTGTTGTATACCAGGAAATACAATTATAGGTAAGAATGTAATGATGGGACCAAATGTTTATATTTTGGGACAAAATCATGAATTTACTAGAGTAGATATTCCAATGATTATGCAAGGTCATACTAAAGTAAAACAAACGATAATTGAAGACGATGTATGGATTGGACGTGATGTGCTTATGACTCCCGGTAGAACTATACAAAAAGGAACAATTATTGCAGGAGGAACTGTCCTTTGTAAGGATTTTCCTGAATATGCAGTCGTTGGTGGGAATCCATCAAAGTTAATAAAGATGAGAAAATAGAATACTATTTGATGAGTATTTGTATTTCTAATCATAACCGGGCAAACAATAGATATGACTATATGATCATGTCGGTTATATTTACACTTGTAGCTGGCAATTTAGGAGGGGCATTGCAACCTATTAGGTTAATCGGATTATTTTCGCTTCCATTTGTTATGACTTTTATTTATAATAATAAATTGAGATTCCGGAATATTCTATGTTTTTTTATTCTATGTTTTTTTTATTCACTGATAAGTTTATTTTGGACAAGTGATATCAATGAGGCTTTTAAGGAATTTTTTTATTATTTGGTACATATTTCTCTCTTTTTTTTCCTTGTCTATCTTTCTTTTAATGCTAATTGCCCCTATCATTCAATAATTAAGGGATGGCTTATTGCTTTTTTATTTTCTGCAATTATTGCTATTTGTGAGATTTTATTTGATATACATCTTCCGATGAATATTTATGAATCGGATCTATTACTAAATTCTGGGGGTACTGTGATGCAAAAACAATATGCATCGGTTACATTTGGCAATTATAATGGTTATGTCACTTTTCTGTGTTGTGTCTTACCCTTCTTATTTGCATATATCTTGACTGCTGTGAAGATTAGGTGTTTACTATATGGCTGGCTGGCTTTTATGTTAATGGCGTATATACTCTTAATCAATGCTTCAAGAGGTGGACTGTTGTCTTTATTGATTTGTTTTTTGGCCTTTTTATTTTTCTTTAAACGAACAAATATAAAATACAAGAAGATAATCTTCCTTATTTTGATTAGTTTTATATGTTATGTCATATACGTATATTCTGATATATTGCTTCTTCAAATCGTTTCAAGGTTTGTCGAATCAGAGGCTATTGTAAGTGATAGTTCTAGAACGGAACTTATTGAGTTTGCTTTTTCCCTATTTCTCAATTCGTACTTTTGTGGAACAGGGATAGGTAGTATTCAAGCTTCTTTAGAGACTCTTACCTCTGGTATAACTTTACCACATAATTTATTTATAGAAATTTTGGTACAATATGGATTGATAATTTTCTTTTGTTTTTTATCATTGCTGTATTTTATATTTTTAAATATTCGAAAAACTAAGGATTTGGTTATTCGTTATGTGCTATGTGCAGCTTTATGTAGTTTGCCTGCTATGGCTGTAATAAATAGTTCTTATCTCTTATTTCCTGTAATATGGATATATTTTTCCTCTTTGTTTGTATTTGCTACACTAAATAAATAATATGCTTGATTTTTATAATTCTTGGTATGCTTCAATACAGCATGAAGAGCATCCCTTTTTAAAGAAGATGCGAATTTATTCTGTTTTAAGATTCTGTATTCGAGTTTTAGCCAATATAACTATTCCGATTTATTACGTCCTGACTATAAATAATAAGAAATATTCTTTATTAGGTGGAGAACTTAAAAGTGGACGTATAATAGTGACCTTAACTTCGTTTCCTGCACGAGTAAATCGACTTTGGTTAGTTATTGAGTCGTTATTGAGGCAGAGTCATAAACCTGATATGATTATTTTATGGTTATCGAAAGATCAATTCTCTAATCTCGACTTATTACCTAGGAGCCTGCTTAAGTTGCGTAAGAGAGGATTGCAAATATTTTTAAGAGAAGGTGATTTACGTTCTTATAAAAAATTTTTTTATACGTTATCAGAATATCCTAATGATGTTATGATTACAGTGGATGATGATATTTTTTATCCTACTTTTACTATAGAAGAACTTTTAAAGGAAAGTTTAAAATATTCATTTCCTGTGGTCGTCTCTCGTTATTTTTCTGCTATTACGCAAGATAATCTAGGTAATTGTCTTCCTTATATTGAGTGGAAGCAATTAACCGACAAATCAAGAGATAAAATTTTTTTTGGTTCAGGTGGTGGAACTTTATTCCCTCCGGGGGTATTGTATAAAGATGTTTGTAATGTTAACCTTTTTCAAAGTTTAGCACCTTTTGCTGATGACATATGGTTGAATGTGATGTGTAGATTACAAGGTACTAAAATAGTATCAGCTAAAGAACGAAGTGCAAGCTTATTACCAGTCATGAATTTGAAAAATGTAGCATTGGCTGATAAAAATATAGGTGATAATTTGAATGATAAACAGATTAAGTCTGTTAGAGAATATTATCTAAAAAAAGGAATGGATCCTTTTGCTATAAATAATAAATAACAGAATATGGATAAGATTAAGATTGCCGTAATAGGTCTTGGTTATGTTGGGCTACCTTTGGCCCGATTGTTTTCGACAAAATATGAATGTATTGGTTTTGATCTGAACCAGTCTCGTGTTGATGCTTTAAATTCCGGTCATGATATGACTTTAGAGGTTTCTGATGACTTACTTCGGAAAGCGATAGAAAATGGTTTCAAATGTACCAGTAATATTGACGAAATAAGTAATTGTAACTTTTATGTTGTAGCTGTACCAACCCCTGTGGATTTGAATAATCGCCCCGATCTTACACCTTTGATTGGTGCGAGTACTACAGTCGGAAAAGTTATTTCAAAAGGGGATATTGTTGTGTATGAATCTACTGTATATCCGGGAGTTACTGAGGAAGAATGTCTTCCGGTAGTCGAAAAGGTGTCTGGGTTAACATATAATGTAGATTTTTATGCAGGTTATTCACCAGAACGTATAAATCCGGGTGATAAAGAGCATACTGTTGAAAAGATTAAGAAAGTAACTTCCGGTTCGACTCCTGAGATTGCTGACATTGTTGATTCTGTTTATAATTCAGTGTTGGTTAACGGTACTCATAAAGCCCCTTCTATCAAAGTGGCTGAAGCTTCCAAAATAATAGAGAACTCCCAGCGCGATGTGAATATTGCCTTCATGAATGAACTCTCAAAGATCTTCAATGCAATGGGCATTGATACCAATGATGTTATTGAGGCTGCATCTTCCAAATGGAATTTTATCAAGTTGAAACCTGGCTTGGTCGGTGGTCACTGTATTAGTGTTGATCCTTATTATCTTATTCAGAAGGCCCAGGTTTATGGGGTACTCCCACGAATCATGTCTGCAGCAAGGCGCTTGAATGATGGTATGGGAGACTATGTCGCTAATCAGGTGATTAGATTAATGAATAAAAAAGGTATTCTTGTCAAAGATTCAAAGATTCTGCTTCTGGGTTTTACTTTTAAAGAAGATTGCCCTGATATTCGAAATACCAAGGTGATAGACATTTATTCTACCTTACATGAGTATACTTCTGACATTACCGTTTATGATGCTTGGGCTAATTCGGCTAAAGTGGCACATGAATATGGTATATCGATCCTGACTGCTGGTCTTGATAATTTGGTTGGACAATTTGATGCGGTGGTGTTGTGTGTTGGACATAAAGAGTTCCGGCATATGAATATTCGCGGCTTTCTCCGTTCTGATATGGGTGTTGTTTATGATGTTAAAGCTGTATTGAGTAAAGATATAATAGATGGCAGATTATAATTCTTCTATTTGTTGTATTTTTAATATAGGGACTCACTATCGCAATCCTATATATTCAAAAATGTCTTCGGAGCTTCCCTGCGATTTTTATTTTGGCGATCGTTTATTGACACCAATAAAGAAAATGGATTATACCCAATTGAACCATTTTCGCTCAGAATTGCATAACAAATATTTATTTTCTCAGTTTTATTGGCAATCTAAATCTGTCCGGTTAGTCTTTAAACCCTATACTTATTATGTATTGGATGGAGAACCTTATTGTTTGTCTTCATGGGTTATCCTTTTCTGGGCAAAACTTTTAAATAAGAAAACAGTAGCTTGGACTCATGGTTGGTATGGCAGAGAAAGTATTGTAAAGAAGGTTATAAAAAAGTTGTTTTATTCTTTGTTTTCTGAGTTGATGGTTTATGGCGAATATGCTATTTCCCTGATGTCAAAAGAAGGCTTTGATAAATCAAAGATGGTTTGTATTGCAAACTCTTTGGATTATGATAATCAGTTGAAGATCAGACGTGATTTGTCGCCTTCTTCTATTTATTCTACTCATTTTTCCAACTCCTATCCTGTATTATTCTATATCGGGCGTGTGCAAAAATCGAAGAAATTGGAATATATAATCCAAGCTATGGATATCTTGAAACAGAAAGGATTTCCGGTAAATCTTGTTGTTGTCGGTAAAGATGTGGATGGGGTTCATCTTGATTGTGAAATAGCTAAATATAATCTTGGCTCTCATGTCTGGTTATATGGACCTTGTTATGACGAGATGCGCATAGGAGAGATGTTCTATAATGCGGATGTCTGTGTGTCTCCAGGGAATGTTGGCTTGACTGCTATCCATTCTCTGACTTATGGTTGTCCTGTTATAACCCATAATAATTTTCCTTTTCAGGGTCCTGAATTTGAGTCTATAATTCAGGGGAAAACCGGTGATTTTTTTCAGGAAAATGATGTAAATAGTCTGGCTGATACTATTCAGAAATGGTTAAGTCAGAATTTGCATAGTCGAGAGGCTATTCGGCAGTTTGCCTATCAGACAATTGATACCAAATGGAACTTGTATTACCAGATGAATATTCTCAAACAAGTTTTTCTTAAACAAGCTAAGGATGAATGACTTTCGGAGTTTAATAAGGAATAGTGTTTTGGATATTTTAGGGATATTTTCCCGTCCTCAAAATGGTATTCATATATTGAATGGACATATGATATGTCGTGGAGTGGCTAATGATCAAGCAAAATATTATTTTTCTTATCAATTAAAAGAACTTTCTCGACATGTACGTTTTATAAGGGTGGAGGAGGCCACTTCTCTAATTCTCAATCATGAAAGTGTCGATGAACCTTTGGTTGCCTTTACATTTGACGATGGTTTTATGGAATGTCATTCAATGATAGCACCTGTTTTGGAACAGTTTGGGGTGAATGCGGCTTTTTTTATCAATCCCAATTTTGCGAATGGGGATGATGTGTATATTCAGAATTTTACAAATAACATAGTTCTCACTCCCGGTAAAACTCCAATGCGGTGGAAAGAGATAAGGGATTTGCATGAGAGGGGACATATTATTGGTGCACATACAATGGATCATTATATGATTAATGATAGTAATTGGGGGGAATTAGACAAGCAAATAGGTTGTTGTAAATCGGTAATAGAACAGGAACTCTCTACTTCTTGTGAATATTTTGCCTTTCCATATGGACGCTTGGAACACGC
>UMCS01040236.1_pt1 | contig 10562 bp, 8 predicted proteins | sample 1964281 | NCBI WGS metagenome assembly UMCS01 (sample SAMEA4835973, study PRJEB28245) | human gut metagenome | biome: gut microbiome; material: fecal sample | place: Denmark | collected 2008
TAATTGACCGTTTCTTAAATGATGCGATGGAATGTGAAGCGGATGCTATTTCTGATGGAGAAAATGTTTTTGTGCCTGCTGTTATGGAACATATTGAACTTGCTGGTATTCACTCAGGGGACTCAGCATGTATTTTACCATCTAAACATATTCCAGTAAGACATGTACAAACAATAAAAGAATATACTAAGAAAATTGCTAGAGAAATGAATGTACGTGGTTTAATGAATATGCAATATGCGATTGCTGATGATAAAGTTTATGTTTTAGAAGCAAATCCACGTGCTTCAAGAACAGTACCTTTAGTATCTAAGGTATGTAACATCAACATGGTAAAACTTGCAACAGATATCGTTACGCGTGAACTTACAGGTAGACCATCACCTGTTAAAGATTTAAAAGATAGAAAGATTCCTCATATTGGTGTAAAACAAGCTGTTTTCCCATTCAATATGTTCCCTGAAGTTGATCCAATTCTAGGGCCTGAAATGAGATCAACAGGAGAAGTATTAGGTTTAGCTAATTCTTATGGAGCTGCTATCTTTAAAGCTGAAGAAGCTACTCAAACAAAATTACCAACATCTGGTCGTGTTTTAATTTCTGTCTCTGATAGAGATAAAAAAGATGTTGTTGCTCTTGCTAGAAAATATTATGATGCAGGATTTGAAATTGTGGCTACAGGTAAAACATTTGAATTAATCAATAGCAATAACATTCCAGCTATCAAAATTAAAAAGATCAAAGAAGGTCGTCCAAATATTGCAGATGCTCTTACAAATGGTGAACTTGATATGGTAATCAATACGCCACATGGTAAAGAATCTGCACATGATGATAGTTATATTAGAAAAACAGCTATTAAAATGAAAATTCCATACATGACAAACATTGCTGCTGCAAATGCAGCTGTAGAAGGTATCTTAGAAGCTGAAATTCATGGAACACATGAAGTAAAATCACTTCAAGAATATCATAAAGCAATTAAAGATTAATATGAATGATTGTTAGGAAGTCATAAGATTTCCTAACAATTTTTTTATTTTTACAAAAAAGAAGAAAAAATAAAAAAAGAGCGAATAAATAAGTAGGAGGACTACTTATGGAAACAATCAATAAAATAACAACGAGTAAACAAACAACAATGTATGATCATTTATGTAAGATGATCATAGGAAATGAAGAAGTATTATCAAGAATCATAAAGGCAGCTGTAGATGAAGCAAATCATTTAAATGTTGAAGAAATTAGAAGACTAATAAAAGGAGTACATATAGGTGATCTAATAGTTAATCCACATTTTCATCTTGTAGATAAAAAGGGCTTCATCAAAGATGAAGGTATGGTTTATTATGATATTTTATGTTATATTGATGTACCACAAGAAGATGGAAAGAATATACGGGTTTATTTAAATGTAGAAATACAAAATAATCCTTATCCAGGATATTCTATTATTACCAGAGAATATGCTTATATTTCAAGAATAGTATTAGAGCAATGGGGAAGCGAATATGATGATAAACTATGATGGGATGAAAAAGGTCTATTCATTATGAATCATGCCAAAGGCACCAAAAAGAAAAGATGGGCATATGAATGTCTATGAAACAAATGAAAGGATTATTTGTGGAACGACAGTAGAAGAAAAAGAAATTTATGACAAGGGAGTAATTCTTGCGATATACTTAAACAAAGAACATGACTTAAATAAAAAGTATGAAGAACATGATGAATTATTGACACCATTGATGGTCCTTCTAAATAATGTATTAGATTATAAGGGAAAGCAAAGAATTATAGAAGAATATGGATTGAATACAAAGAAAATAGAAAGTGAGGTTAAAGATATGTGTGATTTAGGTGAAAGCATTGCTTTAGAAGCAAGAAATGAAGGCAAACAAATAGAACGTAAAGAAAAGAATATAGCGCATGTAAAAAAACTAATGATAGGATTACAAATGTCATTTAAAGAAGCAATTAACTTATTAGAAATACCTGAAAAGGAAGTAAAAGAAATAGAAAAGTATTTTCAATCATAGAAAGAGAGTAAAATCTCTTTTTTCTTATACTAAAAAATGTTAATAAAATAAAATTACATAATAATAAAAAATTATAAATTGGTGTTGAAAAATGTTGTCAAATCTACTATACTATTCAAGAACAAAAGGAGATGAGGGCTATGTTACAACAAAGTGTCAAATATGATTGCTTACAATTGAATACGAGTACCTCATTTTTATATTCTCATTGTTTCTAACATATCATTTTTAATTGATATGTTTTTTTATAACAAAAAAAGGAGGAAAATATATGAAAGCCTATTTAATCTTAGAAGATGGAAACGTATTTGAAGGTGAAAGCGTAGGAGCTGACAAAGAAGTTGTCAGTGAATTTGTATTTAATACTTCTATGACAGGATATGTAGAAGTACTGACAGATCCTTCCTATGCAGGACAATCAGTTGTTATGACATATCCATTGATTGGAAACTATGGAGTATGTTTAGAAGATCAAGAATCTACAAAACCTTATGTTGAAGGATTTGTTGTAAATGAACTTGCAAGACTTGGAAGTAACTTTAGAAAAAATGTTGATTTAAAAGATTATTTAATTGAACATGATATTCCTTGTATTCAAGGAATTGATACAAGACATTTAACTAAAATTATTAGAAATAAAGGTTGTATGAATGGAATGATTACAACAACAAAATATGATGATTTAAGTGAAGTGATGGAAAAAATACATAACTTTAAAGTAACTGGTGTCGTTGAAAGAACAACATGTGACAAACCTTATACAGTAGGTAGTGGAGATCGAAAAGTTGCTTTATTAGATTTTGGTGCTAAGAAGAATATTGCTAAATCACTTGCAAAGAGAAATATAGAAGTCACAGTTTATCCAGCATCTACTCCTGCAAGTACAATCATTGAAGGAAACTATGATGGAGTGATGTTATCAAATGGTCCTGGAGATCCAAGCGAAAATGTTGAAATCATTAAAGAAGTTAAAAAACTATCTGAAAGTGGTTTACCAATCTTTGCAATCTGTTTAGGACATCAATTGATGGCTTTAGCTCATGGTTTTAAAACAGAAAAATTAAAATATGGACACCATGGTGCAAATCATCCTGTTAAAGATTTAAATACAGGTCGTGTTTATATTTCTACACAAAATCATAACTATGTAATTTGTGATGATTCTATTGATCGAAATATCGCAAAACCTTGGTTTATTAATGTAAATGACCAAACAATCGAAGGTGTTGAATATATTGGTAAAAATATTAAAACAGTACAATTTCATCCAGAAGCATGTGCTGGTCCATTAGATACAGATGCTTTATTTGATGAATTTGAAAAAATGATGGAGGGTAAATAAGATGGCAAGAGATTTAAGTATAAAAAAAGTATTAGTTATCGGTTCAGGACCTATCATCATTGGTCAAGCAGCAGAATTCGATTATGCTGGAACACAAGCATGTCGTGCTTTAAGAGAAGAAGGGGTAGAAGTTGTTTTAATTAACTCAAACCCAGCAACTATCATGACAGATGCTGATATCGCAGATAAAGTTTATATCGAACCATTAACTGTACCTGTTGTTAAAAAATTAATCATGGAAGAAAAACCAGATAGCATTTTACCAACATTAGGTGGACAAAATGCATTAAACATCGCTATGGCTTTAGCGGATGAAGGATTCTTAGAAGAACACAATGTTCGTACAATTGGGACAAATACAGATACCATCAAACTTGCAGAAGATCGTTTAGAATTTAAAAACTTAATGGAAAGAATTAACGAACCATGTGCTGCATCCATCGTTGTTAACCATGTTAATGACGCTTTAGAATTTGCAGAAAAAATTGGTTATCCAGTTGTTGTAAGACCTGCTTATACTTTAGGTGGTACTGGTGGAGGTATCGCAAATAATGAAAAAGAACTTCATGATATTTGTTCAAATGGTTTACGTCTATCAAGAGTAAGTCAATGTTTAATTGAAAGATGTATTGCTGGATGGAAAGAAATCGAGTATGAAGTAATGAGAGATAGTGTAGGAAACTGCATTACTGTATGTAACATGGAAAACTTAGATCCTGTTGGTGTTCATACAGGAGATAGTATTGTTGTGGCACCAAGCCAAACTTTATCAGATAAAGAATATCAAATGTTACGTTCATCAGCTTTAAATATCATTACAGCATTAAATATTGAAGGTGGATGTAACGTTCAATATGCATTAAATCCAAATAGCTTTGAATATTGTGTTATCGAAGTAAACCCACGTGTTTCTCGTTCATCAGCTTTAGCTTCTAAAGCAACAGGTTATCCAATTGCTAAATTAGCGGCTAAAATTGCTTTAGGATATACCTTAGATGAAATCAAAAATGCCGTTACAGGTAAAACATACGCTTCTTATGAACCAACATTAGACTATGTTGTATGTAAAATTCCTAAATGGCCATTTGATAAATTCGTTGATGCTTCAAGAAAATTAGGAACACAAATGAAAGCAACTGGAGAAGTTATGTCAATCTGTAATAACTTTGAAGGAGCTTTAATGAAAGCTTTACGTTCTCTTGAACAAAATGTTTTCTACTTACATTTAGATGCCTTTACAAAATTAACACATGATGAATTAAAACAAAAATTAAAAGATGTTGATGATCAACGTATCTTTGCAGTAGCTGAATCCTTAAGAAAAGGAATTACTGAACAAGAAATCCATGAAATTACTAAAATTGATGTTTGGTTCATTGATAAAATCAAACATTTAGTAGAAATGGAAGAAAGAATTAAAACAGAAGAATTAACAGTTGATTTATTAAAACAAGCAAAAAGATTACAATTCCCAGATAGAGTCATTGCTGAATTAACTGGAAAAACAGAACAAGAAATTCATCAAATGCGTAAAGAAAATAATATTGTTTCAGCTTATAAAGTTGTTGATACATGTGCGGCAGAATTTGATGCACAAACACCTTATTACTATTCAATTCAAGGTGGAGTGAACGAAGTAGAACCTCAAAGAGAAAAGAAAAAAATCATGGTTTTAGGATCAGGACCAATTCGTATAGGACAAGGTATCGAATTCGATTACTGTTCGGTACATTGTGTATGGGCCTTAAAAGCAGCAGGATACGATACAATTATTGTTAATAACAACCCTGAAACAGTATCAACTGACTTTGATATTGCAGATCGTTTATATTTTGAACCATTAACTGCTGAAGATGTAGAAAGCATTGTTGATATTGAAAAACCAGATGGAGCCATCGTGCAATTTGGGGGACAAACAGCCATTAAACTTACAAAAGCTTTAACAGATATGGGTGTTAAAATCTTAGGAACAGATGCTGATGATGTAGATGCAGCTGAAGATAGAGAAAGATTTGATGAAATTCTTGAAAAATGTCATATTGACCGTCCAAGAGGTTCAACAGTCTTTACAACAGAAGAAGCCATTGAAGTTGCTAATAAATTAGGATATCCAGTTTTAGTAAGACCATCTTATGTATTAGGTGGTGCTGGTATGGAAATTGCCTTAAATGATGGTGATATTAAAAAGTTCATGAAAATCATTAATAGACAATACCAAGAACATCCAATCTTAATTGATAAATACTTATCTGGTAAAGAAGTTGAAGTTGATGCAGTTTGTGATGGACATGGTATCTTAATTCCAGGTATTATGGAACACGTTGAACGTGCGGGAGTTCACTCTGGAGATAGTATTTCTGTTTATCCACCACAAAAAATCAAACAAGAAATTAAAGATGTTATCGTTGATTATACAAAACGTCTTGCTAAAGCATTACACGTTGTGGGATTAATCAATATTCAATTCATTGTTTATGAAGATCAAGTTTATGTTATTGAAGTTAACCCAAGATCTTCAAGAACAATTCCTTATATTTCAAAAGTTACAGATATCCCAATTGTTGCCATTGCTACAAAAGCAATTATGGGACATACAATTGAAGAACAAGGATATTCTTATGGAATTGTTCCGGAAAAAGAAACAATTGCAGTTAAAATGCCAGTGTTCTCATTTGAAAAAATCAAAGGTGCAGAAATTTCTTTAGGACCTGAAATGAAATCAACAGGTGAAGTTTTAGGTATTTCTAAAAACTTAGATGAAGCTATTTATAAAGCATTCATGGGAACAGGTATTCAATTACCTAAGAGAAAGAATATCATTTGTACAATTAAAGATTCTTCTAAAGAAGAATTCTTACCAATTGCTAAACAATATTATATGTTTGGTTATGATTTATATGCAACAGAAGGAACATATAAATTCTTAAAAGAACATGATGTACCTGTACATTTTGTCAATCGTATCTGTGAAAAAACAAATACAATCTTTGACTTAATGTTTACGGATACAGTTGATTTAGTAATCGATATTCCAACAAGAAATGATAACTTAAAAGATGGCTTCTTAATTAGACGTTTTGCCGTAGAAGCAGGTATTCCAATTTATACGTCACTTGATACAGCAAAAGCACTTATTGATTCACTTGAAAAACGTAAACAAGGTGTACCATCATTAATTGATATTACAAAATTAAGATAAAACTAAAAAGAACAATGTAGTAATACTAAAGCATTGTTCTTTTTTATATGAAAAATTAGGTTATATCTTATTGGATATAACCTAATTCTTTACATGCATAATAAATACCATCTTCATCAATAGAAGTTGTCACAAAATCACTTAATCTCTTTAAATCACTATTTCCTTGTCCCATACAAATAGAAAACGATGCATGCTTAAACATTTCAACATCATTTAAAGAATCACCAAAAGCGACATAATTATCTATATTCCATAACTTCATAAAATAAGCAATACCTGTTGCTTTAGAAATGCCTTTGATTGTAATATCTGCATAACTACTTTCACCAACCATTACATCTAATTCATCAATAGCTTTAAATTCTTGATAATCATATCCTAAAGGACCATAGGCAATCATGGCACCTACTTCTTGATTTGTATATGTACCTACAGTTGGAATAGGATTATTGAAATAATTACATGAGCGAATGACATCTTCATTTGGTTCCATATTAATAATTCTTGGTGTACATTTAAGTGCTAAAGGAATGTTATGTTTTTTAGAAGCTTCTAGAGCTTTTAAAACCACTTCTCGAGAAAGATTTTCTTTGTGAATTAAATTTAAATCTTTATCTAATAAAGCTTGTCCACTATTACATACATAGCCATCAAAAGAAAAAGTATCATAAATATGTGTATTTTTTAAAGAATCCACACTTCTTCCTGTTGAAACTAGTAAAAGATGTCCTTTTTCTCTTAATAAGTTTAAAGCTTTGACAGTGCTTTCTGGTACTTGATGATCTGTGGTTGTTCTTAAAGTACCATCAATATCAAAACAAAACAATTTCTTCATTATTTACCTTGAGGGAAAAATCTTGCAAGTGAATTTGCGACTGCTGAAATAGGCATTGTTTGAACCACAATTTTACCAGGGCCAGTAACCACTGTATTAAATAATCCCTCTCCTCCTAAAAATTTATTTTTTAAACCAGGAACTGATTGGATATCCATTTTACAAGTAGCATCCATCATTGCAAGATAACCGGTATCAATCACCATTTGTTGACCTGGTAGTAAATTATATTCTACGGTACTTCCATCAATTTCAATAAAACATGTTCCGTGTCCTGAAATCTTTGTTAAAATAAAACCTTCACCACCAAATATACCAGAAGAAAATTTCTTATTAAAGCAAACCGATGTTTCTACATTTTCTTCACTAGCTAGAAAAGCAGATTTTTGAATGATGACTTCTTTTCCAGGCTCTACATCAATAGCGACAATTTTTCCAGGGAAACTTGAGGCAAAGGCAATCAAACCATCTTTGTTTGCCGTATAACTATTTCTAAATAAAGTTTCACCAGAAAACATTCTACCGATGATTTTACCAGCACCACCACCATTTGTTTCCATTTTCATACATGGATCCATCCAAGCCATAGCACCACTATCACTAATCATTTTTTCACCTTTATTTAAATGACAAATAACAACAGGGAGAGTATCTCCAACAATTTCGTATTTCATAATTTTTCTCCTTTTATAAAGCCACACAAACAGGTTGAATAATATCTAAGGTATTTCCTGTAGGCTTAATTTCTTCTTTTTCTTCATCAAATGTGTAAAGCTCCAAACGATCATCTTCTTGACTAGCAACAACAATATAACGATCATCAATAATATTAAAATCACGAGGTCCTTTTCCAGTATGCACCATATAAAGTAAAGTGATTTTTCCAGTTTCTTGATTCACACGATAAAGGACAATACTATCATGACCTCTATTAGAAACAATAATATGTTTACCACTTGATGTCATATGAATAGCAGCAGCACTTGAAAAGCCATGGAAATGACGAGGTACACAATGAATAACTTGAATCAAAGTAAAGTGTCCATCTTCATATTGATAAACCATAATACTATTTGCAATTTCGTTAACAAGATAACAATATTTACCATCATGAGAAAAAATCATATGACGAGGCCCACTACCAGGAATCACAGATTGACTTAATGATGTTTCTTGTAATTTTTCATTAATAAATTCATACATAATAATTTTATCAGCACCTAGGTCAACACTGTAAAGATATTTATGATCAGGAGTAATTCCTACATAATGAGCATGAGGACTTGTTTGTCTTTTAAGTAAATCAATTCCTGAACCATGATGGTGAACAACTGAAAGTTTATCTCCAATTTTATGATCCTTTAAAGGGAAAGCAGCTGTTGCTCCAACGTGATAATTGGCTGTAAATAAATATTTTTGATCAGGACTTAAACATAAATGAGTATAAGAACGACCATGGGAATTATAAAAAGAAAGTTGTTTTAAATCATCTTCTTCAATATGATAACTTGCGACACCTCCTCCTTCACCAACACGTGCATCTTTTAAAGATACATAAAGAAAATCATCTTTTTTAATAACATAAGAAGGAAAATCTTCGGTAGGAATATGTTTATTTAAATGAAGTTCATTTTTAGTTTCATCTAGAGTACATACATAAAGACCTTTTTCTTTTCCTTTAGCGTAACTTGATACGTAAAAACGATACACAAAATCGCCTCCTTTTGAAATAATTGTACCATAAAATAACTATAAAAAACTTTCTATATAAGAAAAAAGAGATGCATGAAGCATCTCAAATCATTATTTTTGTCCAACACCTTTACAATAAGTTTGTACAACTTCATAATCTTTATCTAAAATAACTAAGTCAGCATCATAACCAACACCAATTGTTCCTTTACGATCATCAACGTGTAAACATCTAGCAGGATTTGATGTACAAGCATTGATGGCATAATTAACAGGCACTAATGCATCTTCAATTAAGATTTTTAATCCTTTATTCACATTTAATGTAGATCCTGCTAAGTTACCAGCTTCTACTAAGTGTGCACTACCATCTGGATAAATGACAACTTCTTGCCCACCAAAATCAAATTTAGTACCAACAGGGAATCCTTTACACATTAATGAATCAGTAATCATAATACTATAATCAGGTCCTTTAGAAGTAAAGAAATTATTTAAAGCTGCAAGAGTTGAGTGATTTCCATCACAAATAATTTCTCCATACATATTTCTAATACGTAAAGCACCACCAACAAGACCATTTGCACGATGCGTAAATGGTGTCATTGCATTATAAACATGGGTCATACTTCTTGCTCCATGAGCGTATGCTTGAACAGCTTGTTCATAAGTTGCATTTGAATGTCCAATACTTACGACCACATTATTTTGGCTACAATATTTTGTAAGAGCGTAATCTTCATCATTTTCAACAGCCATAGTAATATATTTAATTAAACCATGAGCAGCTTTTTGATATCTTTTAAATTGTTCAATATTAGGTTTTACACAATATTCTTCAGGTTGAGCTCCTTTATGTGCTTTATTTAAATAAGGACCTTCAAAATGAATACCTAAGATTTCTGCACCTTCATAACCTTCTTCTACAACTTTTGCGACATTACTTACCGCGTTTGTAAGAACTTCTTCACTTTGAGTAAGAGTTGTCGCAAGGAAAGAAGTAACTCCTTCATCAACGATTCCTTTTGCCCATTTTCTTAATCCTTCAGGATTAGCATCATTTGTATCAAAACCATAAGCTCCATGGCAATGAATATCAATAAAGCCAGGAAGAATTCTTAAATCTCCATAATCTTTCGTAACTTCTTTTTCATTGTAAGGATATATTTCTTTAATAATTCCATCTTCTAATTCTAATTGTGCTGGCGTGAATTGATCCGCAATCCAGACTTTTTTACTTTGTATAATCATAATTTCACCTCATATTTATTATAGAACACTTTACTTATCTAGACAAGAAACAACTCCTCTTATTTCTAATAAAAATTCAATTTACCTTACCTCTAAATTAGTATATAATTAGAGTCATAATAAGGAGGAAGAGGATATGGATGAAAATTTACTTTTATCATTAATTGAAAACAACGCGAAAATGGAAGTCGTTGATCTTGC
>UMCS01009094.1_pt1 | contig 10524 bp, 10 predicted proteins | sample 1964281 | NCBI WGS metagenome assembly UMCS01 (sample SAMEA4835973, study PRJEB28245) | human gut metagenome | biome: gut microbiome; material: fecal sample | place: Denmark | collected 2008
ATATTTAGTTAAGGTAGGTAGCGAAGGCAGAGGGTAAAAATTTTATAGTCTAACATCGTGCCGTTGGCGCGTCAAAGGGTCGTCGAGTCGCCGACCCCTACAAAAGGACATCTAAAAAAGCAAGGAAAAATCGGCAACTCCGGACAACAACCCTAAATCTCCGCTTCGCCGTGCCGCAACGCAAAAAACCTACCCGAGTTTCCCTGGGTAGGTTTTCGCTTTATAACACTTTATTAATCTTTATTCGTATTAAAGATGAGTCGAAGCCTCGGTGACATCCTGCATCGTGACCTGCTCTTTTTCGTACTGGCTCTGATACTTCTTCTGATAGTAGTTTTCCGCCTTGCAGTCGAAAGTGCCGTCGGGCGAGACAGTGATTATCGTGCAGCCGCGCTGGGAACCGCGCTTGTTGATTCCTGAATAGGCGAGGTAGTCGATGCTGTATCCGTAAGTCATGCGGATGCCTTTATAATAAATCGAGAAGTTGTTGTCGTGGTCGTGACCGAAGAAGAGTCCCTTCGTCGAGCCAAGCTCCCGTATCGTCTCGAACAGATCGTCTTCACCCATGCCGCAATAGATTATCTTTTTGCCCTCACCGGCTTTGCCGTAGACATACTTGACATTTTCCGTGTCCTTGAAGCCGTTTGCCATGTATTCGTACCATGCGTCGCGCTGTTCGGTCAGCGGAATGTGGAAGAACGCGAGGGACTTGACATCCGAATTCTCGGGCAGACCCAGCTCCTTGAGACGCTCGTTGTTCTGCTTGTTCATGAGATTTACGTTGTCTCTGTACCACTGAACCTGGTTCTCATGGATGTTGTCGTATTTCCACATCATGCCAAGGAAGTCGCCGTCGGTGTACGAGTGGCTGTCGAATATGTAGAGCGACTGGGTGAGGATGCCCTTGGAGTTCTTGACGTTTATGACCTGGTTGCCGTAGCCGTCAACATCGTCGGGACCCTTCTGGAACAGGCAGTATTTGAAGCCGGAGTTGCCGTAGAAGTCGGAAATCTGCTCGCGGGAGTAGTAGCTGTAAGCCTCGGTGTCGTGGTTGCCGAAGGCGACCGTCCAGTAGACCCCGAGATGCTCCATGAGAGCGGCTATTTCTTTGGCGGGCAGCTTGTTGTTGAATGTCGCCGCCTTGAAGAAAACGGGGAACGCCATGTCGCCCGTTATAATAACGAGGTCGGGCTTCTCTGCCTGAATCATAGTGGCGACTGCGTTTATCGCCTGCGAGTCCTTCTTGAGCGAGAGCCAGCCGCCACCGAGATGTATGTCGGTCAGCTGCATGATCTTGAGATCGCGGTCGGTCGTGAACGTCCAGTAGCCGTTCTCGTCTTTTTCGGGTACGAGCTGATTCTCAATGACCACCGGGTCATAGCTTTCGGCGCGCTTGATGTTCGCCTTGTCGCCGATAATCGTTATCATAACGACGGTAATAACAAACAGCGCGAAAACGCCGAGGATCGAGCCTGTGATAATCAGCGCTCTCTTTTTCTTCTTCGGGTCTTTTTTCTTTTTCTCTTTCATTTTTGCTCCTTTCATGACTCTTCAGATTTTCAATATGTGCAGCGTCACGCCTTTTTCTTTGCAGGCGTTGACAAGTTTTTGAGTTATTTCATTTTCGTCTGTATTTTCCGGGAATTTGGGCTTTGCAAACGCTTCAATTTCCGTCCCCGTGCGGCGGTAGGTGATATAATCGACCGCAACGCCGAGGGAGTCAAATATTTCAGATATCTCTTCGCGTTTGCCGCTGCCGACGAAGTCGAGCATCACCGCGCCCGATTTTTTCGCGAGCTTCACTGCCGAGGTTATCAGCACCGTGCTGATAACAAGCCCGAACACCGCGTCGACCGCGAACTCGACATACTGCGAGACGGTGAGACTCATGACCGTGGCGAGGGTTATGAAGCAGTCGAGAATGCTGTCCGCCGCCATGACCTTTATTATCGGCGAGCCGGTGATTCGGTAGACCCCGCGATAGGCGAAGAACATGATGAACTTCACTGCGACCGTGACTATTAGCATCACGAGATAGCGCGTCAGATAAGATATAGGCGTCGGATAGAACAGCCGCTCGAGCGAATTATATGCGAAATACAGCCCCGTGAGAAGTATTATCACCGACATGACGAACGAAAAGAACTGCTCCGCTTTTTTGATTATCGCGCGCGTGCCCTCGCTCGATGAGCTGAGCAGCGCGGCGAAGCAGATGAACGCCGCAAGCCCCGAGAGGCTGTCGAACATATTGTTCACGGCGTCCGAATATATGCTGATGCTGTTCGCGCACAGACCAACATAGAGCTTGACCGAAAACAGCGCGACATTCAGCGCGAACGCTGCCGCGCAGGTTATAACTGTTATCTTGTCGTTTTTCTTCATAGCTTCACCCGAAAGCGCGTTTTAGAGCGCGAGCTTTACTACCGCTTTCTTCACTTTTCCGCCGCTGCGGATGCAGGGCTTGTGCGCGTCGCCGGGAAACAGAATAAGAAATTCGCCCGCCGAGAGCGTCACTCTCATGTGCTCGTCCCCGCTGTAAAATGCTATGTCGCCGCCCTTTGAATATTCCTCGCTCTCTTCCTTGAGCGAGCCGAGCGGCGCCCAGTCGATGCGCTCTTCGCCCTCGAGAACCGCCTGGAGATCGGCGTACTTTCTATGCGCCTCAAAGCGCATATCGCTGTTAAATTCCTTTGGCTCATAGCTCGACACGTTTGCGAATATTTTTTCGCCGTCTATCTCGTAGTGTCCGTCGGCAATATTCTCTCCGGCGAGGAACTCCGCCGCCCTGTCGAGTCCAGGCAGGCAGGAAAAATAGAGCGGAAGATTCTCGAATTTGTCAATAATCATAGTGATGCCTCTTTTTATATGTTGTTTTACAGCACGATACTAATTCTATTGTAAAATCTGTGTAAAATATACCGCACACCCATTTTACACGAGTGCGCGGCATCAGTCAACAGAAAATGGCTATTTGGAAAGATTTTCGAGCCTTTTTGCGACAAGCTCGAGCTCGTCTTTGCTGTTTATTTCGAGATCGCTCTCGATTATCTTGTTGCGCACTTCAACCGGCAGCACGTCAAAGCATTCGCGTATCTCGCGGTTTTCAAGAAAGAATTTTCCCATTTTATAAAAGCCTCCTTCAATTCTATTTTTGCTCCGCCGCGCGCCGATATTCATTGAAACCGCGCCCGGCGTGTGGTATAATTCATCTGTCAGAAAACAGGAGGGTATTTTATGCAGAGAATAACCAGCTTTTCGGTCGATCACGACTATATAGTCCCGGGAATGTACATCTCGCGCATCGACGGCGATATCACGACATACGATCTGCGCACCCGCAAGCCGAACTGCGGCGACTATATAGATAACATCACGATGCACTCCATGGAGCATATGCTCGCGACGTTCCTGCGCAACTCGGACGCGGCGGATGATGTCATATACTTCGGCCCCATGGGCTGCCGCACGGGCTTTTATCTGCTCATGCGCTCGCAGAACCATGAGCGCGCGCTCGAAAAAGTCAAAGAGGCGCTGAGAAAGACTATTGACGCGCCGGAGATGTTCGGCGCATCGCGCAAGGAGTGCGGCAACTATAAAGAACTCAGCATCGAGGCGGCGCACAAAGAGGCGGCGCGTTATCTCAAAGAGCTCGAGAGCCGCGAGCAGGATTTCAAATATCCCACGGAATAAAAAGGAGACAGCCATGACCGGAATAATCGGAGCGATGAAAATCGAGATAGAAGCGCTCAACGCGCAGATGGAGAACAGGCAGACAAGGACAGTCAGCGGCATCGAGTTCACGAGCGGCACGCTCTGCGGGCGCGAAGTGGTGACCGCCGTGTGCGGAATAGGCAAAGTGTTCGCGGCGATGTGCGCCCAGACGATGATCCTGCTCTATTCACCGGATAGGATAATAAACACGGGCGTTGCCGGAAGCCTGAGCACGAAGCTCAATATCGGCGATATCGCGGTCAGCGACTTCGTTGTCGAGCACGATATGGACACGAGTCCGCTCGGCGACCCGGTCGGCATGATATCGGGCATAAATATAGTTGATATCCCCGCCGACGGCGAGCTTGCCGATAAAATCTGCGCCGCAGCTGAGGGAGTCGGAGGCATCAGATGCGTCAAGGGCAAAATTGCCTCGGGCGACTGCTTTGTAAACAGCGCGGAGAAGAAGAAATATATCTCCGAAACTTTCGGCGCGATAGCCTGCGAAATGGAGGGCGCGGCGATAGGTCATGTGTGCTATGTGAACAAAGTTCCGTTCTGCGTTATCCGCGCGATATCCGACGCGGCGGACGGCTCATCGCACATGGATTATTCAAAATTCACCGCCCTTGCCGCGAAGAATTCGGCGGCGGTCATGACAGAACTGCTCAGGAGCGGAAAATAAACGATTTTTTCGATTTTTTTTGATTTAGGGCTTGACTCAACGCTCGATTTGTGATATATTATTCGAGCGTTGAGATGCTGGTGTAGCTCAGCTGGTAGAGCAGCTGATTTGTAATCAGCAGGTCGGGGGTTCGAATCCGTCCACCAGCTCCAGTTTTTTTCCAACCTCAACGAAAACCGAATATGGGAGAGTTCCAGAGCGGTCAAATGGGGCAGACTGTAAATCTGTTGTTTCGGCTTCGGTGGTTCGAATCCACCCTCTCCCACCAAGATCGGCAAGCTTTAATAAAAGCTTGCCGATTTTACTTATTACTTTTTCACTTTTAACTCTTCACTTTTCAGTGAAATTCGTTCCTCCTCAACGAGTGAAATATCTTCGATGTGAAATATGCCTGCGGCATATGAAGGAACGATACTTGACGAAGTTCGCCAGACAGGCAGGGAAACAATATACAAAACAATTAAAAAAGCAAAGTCCGTTTTATGGCACACCGATTATGATATGCTTTTTATGGTTTTAGATATAGTTTATATAAAAGATTTTTAAATTTGTAGGAGCGTGAAATACATGGATACTTCTAATGAGCTTCAAATAAGTCTGGAACCTTATGATAATTTATCAGATAAGTATGAATTCAATCTTGACAAGAAAATTTATGACTTGAACAGCCAACTCGAACTATTGGCACCCGATGCAGACAATTTTGATTATCTAATTTCGATTGCATCCGGATTACTATGTGGTTCACTTGATATTTTGTGGACGGGAGACTTCGACCTGGGGCGCGGACGCGATATTGCAAATGATGAGATAGAAGAGTTTGTAAAAAAAATTGCCCAAAAATTTGGCTGTAAAAATAAAGACCTGAAGTCTTGTATTGCTTTTTTGGAAAGGAAATTTCCAATCCCGAGTGACGGAAATACTGATGATTTTGGCGGAGGGTTGCAACATCATTTGCGGGATTTTGCTCACCATCCCACAGTGATTGGTTTGGTTTTCTCGCTTCTTACTCAGTTCACATATAAGTCATATGGAACAGATGTACACGGTGCTTTTCATTTTGCGGATGTCCCGGAAAAAAATCGGGCTTTCATCGGGGATGATGTTGTTACAAAAATACTATACGGAACAATTATTTGGTTTTTCCACCTTGTAAGTGATGTTTCAGGCTCGAGCAGTTCTACTGGCAAGAGTAATGGAACGGGGATTCCCGGTCCGATTCTTTCATTAGCAAAGGAACTGTCGGTTCTTCCCGCTTTTAAAGACATAAATATTAATGACCGTTCCATATCTGTATTTATATCAAAACTTTTTAATGGAACCTTGCTTGCAAAACATGACGAAACGGGTGCAATTATCAAAGAAAGCATTCTAAAAATTGATTTGCGCGGTGAGTTCGGCATAGGTGCGGAACTTGAACGGCAGGCGATACCTGTTATTGCAAATGACTGTATAGTGAGAGCGTTCTATTTTATTAGGCACCTTGCCATAGAACTACGAAAAAATAATGTGCATTCTCTTAATGATATGAAACAAAATGTTTGGGATAAAGTAAAACTCGCAAATAATCCGACCATTGCAAGAATGCTTACAATCGCAACAGGTATTTTTACAACGGTTGATATCGGTGAAGCTATTGTCAGTCAGAAGTATTGGGTGTCAGTCAATTATGTGGGTGTTGGGAGATTTGCTGTTGCTATCGGGCAGGATGTAGTTTGGTGCTTGCGAGCGAGAAACATCAAAAAAATCAGGCAAATGTATGAGGACATAAAGTACTTTACTTATACACGAGAAAATGACAAAATATATGAAAGAATAGGTGCCGATATGATGGATATGGAAAAGCTTGGATTAACTGTTGAGCAAACTGAAATCTTATATAACCTCGAATATTATAAAACGCTTCACGACATTCAGTGCACAAACCTGCCATTTAATGAAGATGAAATTAAACAGTTGAAGTTGAACTGGCTTGAAGAGTGGAAACAATACATGACTCAGGGCTTTTCAAAATTTCTGCATATTGACAATATCGAGCTGCATTGGTTTTCTGAACAGAAATTAATTCAAAAAATTAATGAGAATGAGCCTAGAGGCACGTGGTTTAAATTAACTTTGCTTGAAGCAATGCTGTTTGAACCGTATTTCCCGCTAAGTCTTAGCGAGGACAAGAAAGGTAATAGTGTTCCTGACAAAAAATATAAAGAACTTCAGAATGCGGTTCTCGGCTATAAAAAGGATGAAGGGGATCGCTATTTAGACAAACTTTTTACAGGGGCATATTATTATACTCCGGGATATATTAAACGGTTTCGCAAATGTTACAACAAAGTTCTTCGTGAGTTAAATGAAGTCCTAAAAACAGTTATAACAACACTGTCCATTACTGCAGGTGTTGCTATAGTTACAATTGCAACGGCCGGAGCACTTGCTCCTGCTATTGCCGTTGCATTAGTCGGTTCAAACTTTGCCGGGCTAAGCGGTGCAGCTTTGACGAGTGCCTGCCTTGCCTATCTTGGCGGTGGTGCAATTGCGGTAGGCGGTGCAGGAATGGCTGGCGGTACAATTGCTATAGTCGGCGGCGGAGCAGCTCTTGGCATTGGCGTTGGTGCGGGTGTCGGAGGTATTGCTGGTGCTGCTGGATTAATGGGAAAGAAAAATACCATTTTGCAGTCTGCTAAGCTTATGGTTTCTGTAAGAGAAATTTTTCTCAACGACGAGCATGATATTGAATATTCTAACAGCATTCTTGAGAAGTATGTACAAAATATCGCAGAAATCGAAAAAGGACTGGTAGAATTACGACTACAGGCGGATGTAGCGAACGGCAAAGAAAAAAAGACGCTACAAAGTGAAATCAAAAAAGCAGAGGAATCGGTTGAAGCAATGAAGATTGCCCGAAAGAGCATGGCAAAATTTATATCTTCATTTGAGACCGGCATGGCGCAGGCATAAAGCGGAGTAAATAAGGTTCTATATTGCACAACAACCCCCGGAGACTTCCAAAATCTCCGGGGGTTCATTTCATTTTTAGCCGTGCTTGCTCGTTTTATCGCGTTTACTCGCTATATCTGTCTGCTATGCTTCTGCCCATGAGCACGCCCATGACGGAGGCCATCATCAGACCTCTTGTCCAGCCGCTCGAGTCGCCGAGGCAATGGAGACCTCTGACGTTCGTGTCGAAGTTTTCGTCCATCTTGATGCGGTTGGAGTAGAACTTGAGCTCGGGGGAGTAGAGCAGCGTCTCCTCCGCGGCGAAACCGGGGACAACATAGTCGACAGCCTGGATGAAGTTGATTATGTTGAGCATTGCGCGGTAGGGCATGGCGGCGGTTATGTCGCCCGCGACGGCGTCGGGGAGAGTGGGTCTGACATTCGAGCGGTCAAGCTCCTTCTGCCATGTGCGCTTTCCGTCGAGGATATCGCCGTAGCGCTGGACGAGAATATGTCCCGCGCCGAGCATGTTTGTCAGCTCGCCGACCTTCTGTGCGTATTCGATCGGCTGGTTGAACGGCTGATTGAAGTTGTGGGAGCAGAGTATCGCGAGGTTCGTGTTGTTGCTCTTGAGCTCTTTGTATGAGTGTCCGTTGACAACGGCGAGGTCGTTGTCGTAGTTCTCCTGGCTGACAAATCCGCCGGGATTCTGGCAGAATGTGCGAACCTTGTTCTTGAACGGCTTGGGATAGCCTATGAGCTTCGACTCATAGAGAACGTCGTTGACCTTCTCCATGACCTCGTTTCTTATCTCAACGCGCACGCCGATGTCGACCGTGCCGGGCTGATGGGAGATATCATGCTGAGCGCAGAGCTTTTCGAGCCAGTCTGCGCCGCGGCGTCCGGTCGCGATGACCGTGTGATCCGCGAAGATCTCTATGTTCTCGTCGCCCTTGCGGACATAGACGCCCTTGCACTGGTCGCCCTCAAGAATTATGTTGTCGCACTCGTAGCCGAAGAGCATGTCAACGCCGTTTTCGATGAGATACTGCTCGATGGCATAGTATATGTCCTGCGCCTTCTCGGTGCCGAGGTGGCGTATCGGGCAGTCAACGAGGCGAAGACCCGCTTTTATCGCGCGCTTTCTTATCTCCTTGACTTCCTCTTCGCGTCCGACGCCCTCAACATGGGTGTCCGCGCCGAACTCGAGATAGATGCTGTCGGCATATTCAATAGTCTTCTGCGCCACATCGTAGCCGATGAGCTCGGGGAGCTGACCGCCGACCTCGGGGCTCAGGGACAGTTTGCCGTCCGAGAATGCGCCAGCGCCGGAGAACCCGGTCGTTATGTGGCAATAGGGCTTGCAGTTGACGCACTTGTTGGTCTTCGATTTGGGGCAGCGGCGCTTTTCAATCGGCTGACCCTTTTCAACCATCATAATTTTCTTGTTCGCGCCCTTGCGGATAAGCTCAATGGCCGTGAATATTCCGGCAGGGCCCGCGCCGATGATAACTACGTCGTATTTCATTGGTACACCTCGTTCTTTATTCGGGAAGAGTTATCTCTTCGTTTATTCTTTCAACGCCGTCCGTGCCGATCTCGTGAAGAGCCGGCAGGAAGAAGAGTCCGGGCGCTCTGCCGGACGGGAACAGATCGAGCAGCGGAACCATCACGAAAGCGCGCTCATGTATTCTCGGGTGGGGCAGGGTGAGCAGGAAGCTCTCGCTCTTCATGCCCTCATAGAGCAGCAGGTCGAGGTCGAGCACGCGCGGTCCGTCTTTTATCGTCCTCACGCGGCCGTAAGCTCCCTCGATGCCGAGGCATGCGCCGAGCAGCATCTGCGCGGACAGCTCCGTCTCCACTATTATTGCGGCGTTGTAAAACAGCGGCTGTGCCTCATATCCGACCGGACGGGTCTCATAGACGTGGGAGCACGCCGTTATTTTCGTCTTTGGCAGGCGGGACAGAGAGCGCACAGCGCCGTTTATGTTCTTCAGTCTGTCCCCCATGTTTGAACCGATCCCTATAACTGCCTGCATACAGTTTGCCATAAAATCTACAGTCCTTTCGATTGATGTTTCTTGCCCGTTTTATGTTTTTATTTTCTTTCCCTGTAAATGCTGACCGCGGCGAAGCCGAAATCCGCCTTCATCGGCGCGTCCGGCTTTTTGCAGGTCACTCTCACGCCCTCAATGGGCGGAAATTCTTCGAGCAGTGCGTCGGCGACTCGCCGCGCGGCACGCTCAATGAGCTTGTCCTTCTGTGAGGAGAACACCCTGCGCGCGCATTTTATCATCTGCGCGTAGCTGACGGTGTCGTTTAAGTCGTCGCTCTCGCCGGCTTTTGAAAGCGGAATATCCGCCTCAATGTCGAGAATGAAGAACTGCCCGTCCTCCTGCTCCTCGGGATTGACCCCGTGATAGGCGAAGAGGCGAAGCGAATCTATAATTATCTTATCCACCGTCTGCCTCCCCGTATATCTTTTTCAGTGCGTCCGCGACGCGCGCCGACTGGACGGCGGAGAACACATCGTGGGCGCGGATAACATCTGCGCCGTTCAATATGCTCGCCGTGTGCAGCGCCACCGTTCCCGGGTCGCGCTTTGCGGCGTCCGCCTCGCCCGATGCCGTGCCGATAACGCGCTTTCGCGACGCGGCGGACATCAGCGCGCTGCCGTCGGTCTTTATCTTCCCGATATCCCTTATCAGGCGCAGGTTGTCCTCGTAGCTTTTTGCAAAGCCGATTCCCGGGTCGAAGCAGAGGCTGCTCGCCGGTATCCCGTGCGATTTTGCGACCCTCGCGGCTCTGCCGAAAAAGTCGAGCACATCGTCGGAGACTCCGTTTTCATAGACGGGAACTGCGTCCGCGCCGGCGGGATTGTGCATGATTATCCACCCCGCGCCGAATTCGCTGACGACCTTCGCCATCTCGTCGCTCGCTTCTCCGCTGACATCGTTGATTATCTTCGCGCCGTGCGTGAGAGCCGTGCGCGCGCATTCGGGATAGAATGTGTCAACGCTTATCGGGACGGTTATTCTGCCCTTTAACAGATCGAGCACCGGAATGAGCCTCGCGTTCTCTTCGTCGGCGGAGAGCCTTGTTGAGCCGGGGCGGGTCGACTGCGCGCCGACATCGATGATATCCGCGCCGAGCGCCTGCATCTCGAGCGCGTGCTCAAGTGCCTTCTGCGGCTC